>Ga0228711_1005512_pt1 | contig 19227 bp, 10 predicted proteins | sample MedpolnodulmetaG_2_FD_177996 | JGI IMG/M metagenome (GOLD analysis project Ga0228711, IMG submission 177996) | Root nodule microbial communities from Medicago polymorpha collected in Santa Monica, California, United States - brown nodules | ecosystem: Host-associated > Plants > Roots > Nodule...
GAGAGAGAGAGAGAGAGAGAGAGAACAAGAAGGACACAAAGCAATTATACAGGTTGCTTCCACAAACCGGAAGTAGTCCTGTCCCCCATGCACTTCCAAGGAGAGTTCACTAAGAATGTAATATCTGATTACAGCTGCTCAATGTTACAACTAGCAAGAGACTTCAAATTACTCAAGCACACCTGCAAGAGATTTCCTATGCTCCTGAACACAGTCAAGAGACTTCCAATGCTCAAGCACAACTACAAGAGACTTCTATTGCTCAAGCACACAAGCAAGAGACTTCTATTCAAACAGAATTACAAAGAAATTTGTTTGAGGTTGAACACTTGATATACAATCAATGGTGTTCACAATACAAATCAGATACAGACTCTTTAAGACTCTAGAATTTCTAAGATATGAACTTTGATAAGAAATTCTAGGTGAACTTTAGATGCAGAACAAATTCAACAAAGTTTGACACTTGTAAATTGTTGTATGAGTCTTGTTTATCTGTGTCTGCATTCCCAACCAGCAGGTCTTCACTCCTTTATATTGAGGTGTGAAAGATACGTTGGAAATTGCCAGCACATCAAAAAGAGTCGTTTGAAGATTTATCAAAATCACCAATGATCTTTTGCCTGATATGGTTATCGTCCTATGAAGGATCAATTTCAAATGCATTCCTAGTCTGAAGGAACATTGTTGCAGGCATAGCTGTTATTCTTGTCTTGATGTAGAGACACAAACAGAGTAGTGGATGTAGTGGTTGTACACTTCGTACAATTGTCCTTTTTCAACGCTCTTGAGAGAACACGCATCCAATGCTTTCAAATCCTTTCAAATTGGCGGTTGCTTCACTCTTCTGGTCTTCTGTAATGTTAGACGTGATTAAATCCTTTGAAACTTTAACTCTCTCAATCTTCTGATGATCTTCAGTTTCTGATGATGTTCAGCTACTGACGAAAGACCGCTACTAGTGATGTAGCTTCTGATGAAGTGCTTCTGTTCAACTTGCTTCTGATGACGTCATCACTTCAGGAGCATTTGACTTCATAATCACTTTTCTTCAGATGCTTCAAGCTTCCTTTTTGTTGATTCCATAGCTCTTAATTTGTTCTTTCAGAACCTATAAAATATACTTAAACTTGTATATGGTCCTGCACACTTGAACAAATATTAGCATAACCAATTGAAATTTTTTAATATCATGTTATCATCAAAACTCTTAAAGGGTAATGTTAAACACATTTTGTTCCAACACAAACATCATCAATTTTACTAATGTTCGATAAAAAAAATTCTTTCAACGTCAGCGGTACTTTCACATCACATAAAACACATGAGGCATTCATCCATTTCAACCACCCATCCAGGGTTTGATGATTTACACCTCCTTCTATTTATTTGTTGTTTTTCTTTATAAACCCAAAATATTAAAACCATGCAACTTTTGGTATGATATGATCTCCAACTTTCACCTCTAAGCTAGAAATGTTTCACCTCTTGTTAAAATTTTATTTAATATACTCTGTCTTGCTTCTACTCATGCAAAAGCCAAATGTTTTTAAGGTTTTCTCAAAGTATTTAACCTCACAAGTAATTCTTCTCTCTACTATCCAAGTAGGATTACATCTTCTGCAAAAAAGCATACATCTTTGTGCTCGCTCTTGGGTGTGTTTCATAAGTAATTCCAAAACTAAGACGAAAAGATGAGGTCTTAATGTTGAAGCTTAGTGCTATCCTATTATTATGAAAAAATCTTCGGGGTCTCCACTTTTTACGATATCACTAGATACGCATATTGAAAATTAAAATTTATAAACATATAGTAAAGAAATGAAGAAAATTAACAAAAACATAAAATACATTGTATTACTTCAAGTTAAAAAAAACTATATACATGCATAATTTAATGCCTTAAAAAATAAATAAAAATATTCCCCATATAAAAATATCGTCAATTGGTAAATGTAAAATAATTTTTTAGAAAAGGAAAATTTCAAATATGCTAAAGTAATAACGCGGTACCATTTTTTTAATTTTTTGTTCAAGCTTTTCTTCCTCTTAGTCAAAGAATACACATGACCTAATCCAACAGACTGTATTCAGTTATACTAAAAAGTCAGATGCAAAGGATCTATTTTTCTTTATAAAGGTCCAAAATCTTACAACTTCACCACACAAACAAAAAAACAGAGAGAGAGCAAAGGGGGTGGAAGTGTGAGATTTTCTCCAACTATGGAGAACAATGGTAGAGTGTGTCTCATTTGTCACAGGTCATTTTCCAATGGGAAAGCTTTGGGAGGACATATGAAATCCCACTATGCCAAATTACGAATCCCTCTAAAACCCCCAATCACCAACCAAGTATCTGAATACTCGGTTGAGTTGGCCAAACATCCAACTCACTCTATCTCTACATCTTCACCATCAATTGTTAATCCAAGAAATAACTCTATACACAATCTTCAATCTTTGAAAGGGAACTTCAATTGTACCCTGTCAAACTTTGGTAGGAATAGTGTGTTTGAGTCTTATCCAACAAACCCAACTGGAAAAAGATCAAAACGCAAACCAAGACAATTTCATATGGCTGAAGAAAGAGAAGAGAATACACAATTTAACATGTCTGAAGAAAGAGAAGAGAACACGCAATTTAATGTGTCTGGAGAAAAAGAAGATAATACACAATTAAAATTAGTGTCTAGTGATTTGGATATAGAAGCTGCTGAAACACTAAGTATTATGCGTAAGAAAGAATGGAAAGAAATTGAGGTTAAATTCTACACTGAGAAGAAAAAAGCAAGTGAAAATGGAAACACCGTGTTTGAGTGTGATATTTGTCATGAAGTGTTTCAATCTGGTAAAGATCTTTTCCGACATGAAAAGATCCATAAGAAAACTAACAATTTAGCAGGAGAGTTTGGTAGAAGTGGAAACATATATAATGTTGTAAATGAAAAGGTGCATAAGTGCGAATATTGCTTTGAAATCTTTGAATCTGGTGAGGTATTGGAGGAACACACGAAGGTACACCTATACAATTATTATGATTCTGACCCATAGAAACATGATTTCAAATTGTGGTTGCAGTCGTTGGTTTAGGTTCAAATTTTGTTGCATTTTTTTTTGTTTTGAATAATGTTAAACATTTGGGTTTACTTCATTTGATTATCATGTAAGAATTTTGGTTCGTAATTTTCATATTTATGGGTATTACTTATCGCTGTTTTCAACAAGAATTTCATATTGAGCTTGAGATCTCAATTTTCAACCTTAATTTCTTACTATAATATTATCATGCATTTACGAGCAGTAATCAATCTCACTCATTGATTTGATATCGGATGGTGCCGGTTACACCACTCGTAAATAAGTGGTATACAATCTCGGGTATTGATTTCAGATCAGACAACTGAGATCTATTTCTTTTTGACAAAGTTACAACTCAAAATCCAAATTTCTTGATTTCTAGCAAACCTTTTTTATTCAATAAAAAAAAATTGTAGTTATTGATTAGTATAGCTGAAATTAATTTTGAAGTTGTGTTCGGGTGTATCAATGTTCATGTATATTCAAGTATACATGTCAATCAAGTGACCAAATGAAGATAAACAAATTTTTTTTCATAATAAAAATTTAGGGTCAGGGATGCCTCGGTCCAAGGTAAGAAAGATATTAAAAATTCAAGAGTACTCATAAAATATTTACTGGTTCTTCACTCTGAAGAGAATATTAGGTACTCATAAAAATATGTTGGTGCAATCTAAAGTCAAAAACTAAACATTAGCATAACAAAAAATTACATTGAAATCTATGGATCACAGTCCAACTTCAGTTGGTCATATGTTCAAGTATTTTGATAAAATTATTGTTTAGTATTTTCTAAATAGATCACTCATATTTGTAAAAATGAGAATTTTGGAGAATTATGTGAGGATGAATGTTGTCAAAATCACATGTTAAATTGTAAAATCACTCGATATTATTTTTCTTGATGTGGATTTCACCCTTAATCGGTGGTAAAACCATTTTTAAGTTAAATCATAACTCAACCCGATTTCAAGTGATTTAAATCATGGTGAAATTGAGTTAATTTATATCAATTTTTTCCGATTTAAAAGGATTCTAATCTTTTTCTTTAGTTTGTTTTAAATTTTAGGCTTAATAGCAGTTTTGACTCCTAAGTATCACAGATTTTGACCCCCTAAAAAAACAATTACAACCCGACCCTCTAAGTATAGTCTCTTTTACAGTTTTGGCCTCCCAGTTCAATTTTGACGTCAACGCACACGTGGATGTCCATGTGTAATTTTCAATTTAAAAATATATAAAAAGTCACATGCGTAATACTTTAATTAAAAAAAAAAAACTCCTTCTTTCTCATCTCCTCTCTCAAATCTCTTCTTCTTTCTCTTCTCTTTTCTTTTCTTTTCAAAGATCAGTGATATCAGAAAATCAGCACATTCCGACAAACAACACATTCCGGTGCATTTTCCGGGCGATTCTTCGCATCGTAAAAGAACAAGGGAAGAGAAGCAATGAAGTGGCATCGATTCCGCGTGTAACGGTGGTGACTATGGCGTTTGTTGGGTCATCGGTGAAGAAGGCTAGCTGAGCACAACGACGGATACGATTTATCCGACGGCGAGATTAGAGAAGATACCAATGAGCATAGATATGGAGACAAAGCATTAAAATGATGTTGAAAAAATGATTTTGAAAAAGAGGAGAACTATAACGCAGAGCATGATTTTGCCGTTGAGATTGTAACCCTTTGCGCCAAAGTCGTTGGGAGGGTTTTGATCTTTGGTGAATTTGGGTATGGGTTCAAAACCTGAAACCAATCCCCTTGACCGAATACCCTTGTGGACCGTTGATTTCGCCGGATTAAGCTTCGAATTGATCGAAGGGCTGTTCTACGCCGTAGGAGGAGCATGAGCAGAATGATCCGCCGGTTTCATCGTCGCGGGTGAATGAGGTTTTGTTGCAGCGACAAGAAGTTGGATGGTTGAAAAGAGAAGAGAAGAGAAAGAAGAAGAGATCTGAGAGAGGAGATGACAAAGAAGAGAAAGAAGGAGTTTTTTTTATAATTAAAGCATTACACATGTGTGCATCGATTTGATCAAAATTGGCATGAGGTCAAAACTGCAAAAGGGGCTATACTTAGGGGGTTGGGTTGTAGTTGTTTTTCTTAGCGGGCTAAAATTGCAAGTTTATGATACTTAGGGGGTCAAAACTGTTACTGAGCCTAAATTTTAATAATTTCAAAACTTATTAAACTCTTGTTTTTTGGATAGTTTTTTGGCATTTTATTTTCTTATGATTTGGTGGGATAATTTATGATGTTTGATACAAGTTTATGAACATGAATTTTTTGTTATCAAATAATCTAATGATTGAGGCTCACACATATTAAATGCGGAGAAATGAGGAGTTTAGGCTCATGCATATCATTGTCCCTGTAGGTACCAACTAAGTTGTACTTACCGAACAAAAACATGACACTTTATTATGGCTATTTGTTATGTTTATATATATATAATTAAGTTAGAAATTTGGGTTATTGATGCATTTATAGTATTATTCAAGTATATATGTCATGTATATAATAATTTTAATGTTATTTTAACATGAGGTAAACTCGTACGAGTTTACAAGTCGATTCGACTTAGGCAAAACGAGTCTATGTAAAAAAAATCGTGTTTAAAAACCTTTGTATAAACTTTTTGCTAGATTTAGAATCACAATTGAGTAGAAATTTATCACATGGTAGCACACATCTAATATGTGTGTGATGTTATATGTTTGGATGTTACCGATTACAAGTTTTTTTTCCTCTTAGAATTGATTCTAATTTGAAGTAAGGATCTACATTTTTATCTCTAAAATTGGTTTTTATTTTTTATTATATTGTCCAACTTGCTTTGACATGAATGTATTCAAACGTAATTCATTTTACATTTAACTTAAATCTAATCAAAATCAAATTTATCATCACATAACCAAACACAAAGTAATAGGTTTGTTTCACTACATGATTCAATTATAGAAAAACGATGTTTGAACACATGCTTAAAGTAAGTTGCAGTTGCACTAACATGAAATTTAAGATTAGTAGATTGAAAAGAACCAACGTTAATATTATACTCATTATACTTTTTCACATAAGATATATTTAAGGCATTATGAAAAAAATTAGCATTCAGTAATTTAGATATTATTTTTAGAGATTTTAACAAAGTATATACTATTTTGTATTTGTTTGTTTATCACAATAAAAATTAAGTTCAGTAATTTATTTATTGAAAAGTGATTTTTAAGATAAGCTATTTGATAAATTTTTAGCAAATGTACTAAAAATGCATTGAAACAATAAAATTTACAAGTTCGTATCCGCATGATTGTGTTTCAATCTCAACTTGGCAATTTAATTATAATAAGGAACAAATAGGGGGTATGAAGAGCATATATTTGAGTTTAATAGAAACTAAAAATATAAATAAATTGTTTTGGAAAATAACAGAGATAAAGTGATCAAGTCATTCGAATCAATTAATTCTCGTTGTTTGGTGATTGCATCTAGTCTCTACAATTATTATCATAATTTCACGACAAATTAACCAAATAGTTCTGATCAATCTCTTAACTCAGAACCCTCTTCTAAAGCTACAACACCCTAATCTCTTAGGTCATTCCGTAGCCGTTGAAGGTTTAATACGAACTTTAATTTAAATGTCATAACTCATCAATTATCTATCTCTAGCTTAATCTGTTAAGTTAATCAGATTCCTAGGTCAGATTTCAATGCTATGGCTAGTAGTAATTTAAATTTTAAGATCAATTCATATATTTAAAAAGTTAGGGCTGGTACTCATTCGTAAACATTCAGAAATTGTTACACTCAAGCAAATCTAAATAAAACTAGGATTTTAATTGCATTGAAAAAAGTTTATACAATCATATGGTTCAAACAGCTCAAATTAAAATCAACAAAGACCTAATCAAAGGAAATTATCCAAACATGATCAAAGGAATAACATAGTAAAGAAAATAAACCGATAAAATTTCGTTGTTGCCAGCGTTACTCCTCAATTTCTTTTCATTCGGGGTTGTTGTTTTTCAATGTCCATGTGCCTCTCCGCTCCTTTGCGTCTCGTGGTGCGTGATGTTCTTTTTCCCCTTCCAAGACATGATTTCCTTTTGTTGTGCGGATCCTCTCTTTATATCCATGGAGACCTCACGTCGGGTAATTCTTACATTGTCAATGGCAAAGAAAACAAAAAACAGGAAAAGCAGAAACAAGAAAAACTAAGATCTCAGGAACTAAGTTCCAATAGCATCATTCCTCAGCAAAAGGAAGCAAGTCATCAGGGGGATTGGTGGAGGTTGAAACCAACATCTGAAGTGGTTCCTCACTTCGCAAGTGAATTTGCGCATTGATTGCCTTCACGGAGAGTGTGGTAAAGCGCATAGTTGGCTTGGGAAAGAAGCACTTTAATCTCTTGGATGAGAACCGCGTAAATATGGAATCTAGAAGTGTTGCCGATGATAAGATTGATGGAGAGGAGGGAATCCGAGTAGCAAACCAACTCAACTATCCCCATCTTCTTTGCCATTGAGAGACCAAGAAAAATAGTTGTCAGCTCGGCTTGAAGGATGTCCGAAGAGGAAGGCAGGAAGCCTGAGAAACCTGCTAGAAAAAAGCTTGCAATGTTACGAATGAGTGCCAAAATCTGCTCGAATCAGGTTGCCAATACAACTCCCGTCAACATTGAGGATAGCACATTCAAAATTATTGTTGATAGCACACTTCATCGTTATTTTGTTCTATTGTGTCTTTTGTAACAAAAAATCACTTTTAAAAGAGACATAAAATAGGTGTCAAGATATCGAGCTAATTTATAACCAAAAAAAAACTTTTATATTGTTGTATTCAAAGAAACTAAATTATTTTTTAAAATGTTTTTTATTACGATAAACAAATACAAAATAGATTCTATTTTTTCTTCTAAAATTACTCAATCATAAAATCACAATAATTTTAATATGTAACAAACGGGTAGTATGCGGCCGTTTATTATAACTTTTTTACGAAAAAAATTACTTTAAAGAGTATTGTATTCGTTTTTTTAAAGTTTTTTTTAAAAAATAATCATAATCTACAAACAAAATCTAAAAACAACTTCAAATAATTTTTTTAATTAAAGCTTCAGATGAAAAGTTGGTAAGAGTAGCTTTTCAAATTGACAAATTTATTTAGTTTTAATTTCATCTCCGTTCAAATTGGGAAATAAACGAAACGTTGGGTTACATTACATTCTCTCAAAATTGGTGAAAAACGACTCATTTTTCTACCCCAAAATAGGGCGAAACTCATTTTGGATTAGAGAATCTGAAAATTTCATGGACATTTGTATAAAAAAAAATAATAATAAATAGGTCGCAAGAGAAATGGATAAGGTAGAAAAAGTAATAGTCAAATCATTATAATTTGTGTGATGCTTTTTAGATATTCCTAATCTTTGCATTACATTTAGCAAAGACCTTTTTTCTTATATGTGTCCCTTTTTCCTATATATGTGTCGCACACTAATTATGGATACATTCCTTAATCAAAATTCAAATATTGATTTTCACATTGTGAGAGTCTAATTCAATCCGCTAGACCCAACTCTCGTAGGTGCATTGATGGTTTGTCAAACGCTAAATGTGAAAACATTTTTCAACCGATATTTGAACCTTGATTCATCATGTTGTGAGAGTCTGACCCCTTCCGTAGACCATTTTTATTGCATCTGGCTTTCAAACACGAGAATTCAGAAAAGGGGAAAGAAACAGGTAGCTTGCATATACCAACCAATTAAAAGGTGAGGTTCTGGCCTTTCATTCTGATTATCATTTTTTTTCCTTTTCTTTTTATATTGTTAAGAAGAAATGATAAAAAATATTATAAAAATGCTTGTATTTCTATGTTAAATATTCATACTTGTCATTAATTTGAAGCATACTTTCTTTTTTAATTTTTTAATGACAAAATTTATAAAGGGTGTGTACGGATTGAAGGTTTAGGAGGGAAAGGTAAGGGAGAGTTTAAAAAACATTTCATAGTATCCGTAATTTAAAAATGAAAAGTAAATATTTCCCTCCCTTCCCCTTCTAAACCTTCCATCTAAACACACTCTAATAATCAAATCCCTACATAAGATGAACAGGGACAGGTAGACAGAAATCTGAAGCATACTTATGTGAACATTCAAAGAGGGACACGACTTATAGAATTTATTTGTGAACCAAGATGTCTTTTGAAGATAATGATGAACCTGATACATAACATCTAAATTAGCCAATGTCCTCATGGCAGATGGGTACTTCCATGCTGTTTGCACGAAACGATGTTTTTTCAACCAGTCTATATGCAGAATTGATGGCCATAACATATGGCTTAGAATTGGTTTGAAGAACACAGATTCTCAGGTGGCTCTTTCTCTTCATAAGGATGTGCAATTGTTCTTAAAGGTATCAAGGACTAGCTTAACTAAGACTGGACTATTGCAACGACTCTTACTCCAAGGGAAGGCTATTGAATCTACATATGTACAATATATATAGAAAATGAATAAATTTGATAAGGCATGTCCCTAAAATTGAGACTTGAAAATAATATAGTGCCACAATACCATCTTTTTTTATTAAAACACCTTTTGGGATTGGATACCTTAGCATTGGCTGTCAGAGAAAAGAAAAAGGTCCTACATATCATCTTATCAGATTTTTTCATGAAACATAAATAAACAAAAACATGACAGTAAAGAGAATCACTGATTCATATATGATATAGCCTTGTCCCCCGGACTTAATTTTCATGGACCATATCACCACAATTCAACTTCTAGAAACTTCATGCAGCCATTTTGCCGGCATTAATAAATATAGATAAGAGTTGAAATGACATAGTAATGCTAACAAAGATACAATGTCATGAGGTTTCAAAATGAAACATGCAGAGATGATCAGAATCAAACACACAACATTGCCATGGGGGTACCCTAACATAAACATGTTGAACAGGAGAGTACAACTCTTTTTCTGTTACAACAAGAATAACACTGTGAAACATACAAGTCAAACAGTTAATTTAGACTTTCAAGATTGTATTTTTCGTACAAACATACAAAAAAAAAAAGGTTGGAGACAAGTTTTTCCAAACTATTCAGAACATAATAGTTTTTTCACCTCATCTAGTTTGACTCCACAAGAAATAATTAAACTGAACTTAGGAATTCCACAACATCAGAACTATTACCCCTTTTCACCGCCATCTGCAGCAAAGCTCCAAACCACAAAATGAACCTAAGCAATTCAGGCAGCCAGCGAATAACCCTTGTATTGAAACGAACAAACACAACCAACCTGAAAAAGAGACATTTCAACTATGATGTTATAAGTCTATTTTGAGGCTTCAGGTGCAATTAAAATAAAATTATTGAGACATTCATTATAAAGCAAACACACTGGAAATGAACATCATTCAAATCTCGGACACTATATCAATCATATTCAGGCCATTTCACCAACGCTATGGAATTGTACACTGTTGCGTGCGTGTAAGAATTCAATAATATCATTTGCACAGCAATATGATGACCATATATCTTAGCAGCAAAACAACCTTAAAACCCCTGCAAATAAAAGTTTAAAATATACACAACTTTCATTTTCAAATTAATCACTCAACAAGAATAATCGGTTATGAACATGCAAGTTTGGCAACACATGCCCGAGAGCAGCAAATCAATAGTTGAGAGAGCAAAGCAGTTGCTGAATGGGTGGACAGCAGCAAACAGTTGCAGATTGCGGATTAACAGCACTGTTTATGCTGCTGATACGCATACTGTCAACAGTTTAGCAGGCAGCAGTAGTGCAGAAATGCAGCAAGGTCAGTTTAGGTGGCAAAAACCGAGCAGGGGTAGATTTAAGTGCAATGTGGATGCGTCCTTTTCGGCTCACTTAAATGTTGTTGGTTATGGTATGTGTATCCGAGACAAGGTCGGGAATTTTGTGAAAGCAAGGACGATGTGGTCAAGCCCCGTGTGTATCAGATATCGGTGAAGCATTGGGTCTGGCACAAGCTATTCAGTGGGTACATGAGTTACTACTCCCAAATGTTGATTTTAAGATGCCAAGAGGGTTGTAGACTATTTTAACAAAGGAAACAATGACATCTCCGAATTCGGAGCCATTATTGATGATTGTAGGCAACAGTGTATTTCTTATTTTGAAAACTCTAAGGTGGAATTTTGTAGGAGACAAACGAATGAAGTCACTCATAATTTAGCTCAAGAGGCTACATTCTTAGCTAGTCCTCATGACTTTAATGTTATAGCTTCTTGTATTGGTTCTTTGATTTATAATGAAAAGCTATAAGCTACTTTCTTTAAAAAAAAAAAAGAATAATCGGTTATCTTGTAATCCATTAAACACTATCAAAAAGCAAGAGATAAAACATAAAAACCATAACATTCTCATTGTCAATTTGAATTTGTGCATACTATCAAGGTTATCAAATTCACGATTTAAATCGTAAGAATGTGAGATCTTAATCGTCCCCCACAATAGATCCTGTGCAAGATCACTTGCTGGGAAAACCGTAGCCAAGATCGTGAATTTGTAAAATCGCAGCCAGGACCGTAAAAATGAATTGTTTTTTTGTGCCGCAAGCATGGCCACTCACTCAATCTATTTATGTAGCATGCAATATTGCAGCTATTTTTCTCTGAATCACTACTCTTTGTCTCTCCCCTGTTACGATTCGTTCAGTTTCTTCTATCTCCCACATCTCTCTATCAACACATCAGACCGTGAATACTTAGCAGCTAAGGAATAAATGCAAGTCATAAATCATATTAACATTTCAACCCAGCAAATAAAAAATTTGATAACAAAAGCGGTAACAACAAAAAAAAAAGTCAATCATATGCACAATTAAAAGGCCGATATTATGTCAAAACAGAACCCAAAATGTTTCAAATAATAATTATTACCATCAAAACCAACTGACTGGTGATGGTAACCGGTAATTTAAAACTGAAAACTGAATGTACTATATGATTAGTTAGGCATTAACAACACAAAGTTGCCAATAAATTAATAACATGTTAAATTCTTTTGAAAATTTATGACTAACAAGTATGGAGGCAAGCTGTACAGAGCACTAAGCCACATATCCAAACACTCAATGATAAACATGTTGACATCCTGTTAACAACTTAACCTTTTCATCATCTTGGAAATTACTCATACATATGCAGCATTCCTTCTAATTCTCAAAACCTAGAGATTCTATCAAGTATCAACTATTGATTAACAATGATCCAACAAGTCACCAATAATAAAATAAATAACACAAACAAAAATGAATCTAACCATATATATGTTGCAGTTGAATCCCAGCTTAAGGTGATATCAAACTCTCAATGTAGACTTTTGGATATATTTGATCATAGTTGTTTTGAAACTCAGGAATATTCAAAGTACCAGTTTTGGAATCGTAAAGAACCAACTTCATGGTGCTAAATTTAGCCTCAATCTCATAACACTGCATCAATAGCTGATCATCCTCAGAAATATACAAAGCAGTATAGGCTTGTAAACCCCGATCTTGCATGTCAGAAACACTATACAATTTAGTCCAAGACTCCTTTTTTCCATACTCGTTCATAATCCAAACATCCAAAAACATATCACTAATTGCAAAGACACACAAGCAATCCCTCTGCATGCCCAAGTTCCACGACTTATTCTCAATATTTGATAAGATAAGCAAACTCTTATCTTATCAAATATTGATGTATTTACTATTATCATAAATAAATTTTAGAAGATATTAATTTGAGAAAATTAAAAGTAGCAGTATTAGTTAGACGATATAATAAAAAAAATATTAAAAACTGAAATGGTTATTTATTTTGGGATAAAATATTTTTACAAGTTGGTTAAAATTAGACTGATACGTATTAATTAATATTGTATTATTTTGAGACAAAATTGACATTTTTAATGATAAATGTTTGTACTTAGTTGTTAGACCGACATTTAATGATAAATGAATTATGCTGATATCATTTACAATTTGTTGACAATGCATTATTAATAGGGGAGAAGAGTTAGGCTAATATTAAAGCGCTGCATGACAATCTTATTCTTTTTGATATAATTTCGAGCTTAAAGGTAAATATTAATAAAAGAATGTTAATTGTGGTGAATGTTTCTGAGTCCTAGTTGATAGAGGCTCGATGGTGTTGAATTACAAGATTGGCTATATTCCTTTTTCATATTTTGGTATTTCGGTTGGTGGTTATCCTAGTAGGCCGCAATTTATTGACCGTGTAAAAAAGAAGTTATCGGGGTGGAAAACAAAAAATCTATCATTGCATGATCACTTGATTCTTCTTTAGTCAGTCATGTCCTCGCTTCCGGTCTACGTTATTTCCTCCTTCAAAGCTTCCACGTGTATCATCTCCTCCATCAAATCTACTTTTTAATGCTGATTTTAAAAAAAAATTATTGGGGGGCACAATAAGTAAACTTATCAATAATCCACTCATTCAATAAGCTATTTCAGATATGTGACCTTATAGACTTGAGAGATGAAATTTAAATTCTCTCAAAGACGTTTGTAAATAATCATCAGTGTCACTTTATTTAATAATAATTTTCCTTTCCTTATTTTATTTTATAAAAAATAATCTATTCAGATAAATTAATCAAGCACTTACTTAAAACAACTTATGAACGTTCATAATTTATTATTACAATAGTATAACTTATAAGCACCATTATGGATTCGACTTTCCTACGATTAAAAAAATAATAATCCTACAATCATGAAGTCAACGTTATGAAGACCACATGTATCATTTAAATCAGACGGTTCAAATTTAAAGTTTCATAATGAAGTGTTTATTCGATGAGATTGAACTCAAATAAGCTTTAAATTAGTTCTTTCAAACACCCTTTAAATATCAATGGCTAATGCTCATTCCTTAAAATAAAATAAAAAAATCAATGGCTAATGCTCATAAAAGTTTTGGGATTACAGACCTGAAGTCGTTTAAACACTAAGCCATAAAACAGTGCTATGGTCTCCACGTCATAAAGATTCAAATAATATGCAGCAGTGGTCATCAAACATGCCACTCCAAAAGGTCTTGCTCACAGGTGGTAGAGACCAGTAATATCTAAAACATTAGAGAAATTTTCGGTAACAACTTAGTATAATAAAACTTAGAGAAACTCATACATATTTCAAAAAAACTTAGAGAAACTCTTACAATATCATATGATATATATATGGTATAGCAAAGAAAATGTTATAGTTATAGATTAAAGCTAAGCACAAATTTGCACCTAAGAAAGAAAAAACTAAGCACAACCTTCTTCTTTTTCAATCTCAAAATTAAGTTCCAGCCATACTAAGCACATCACATAGCCCTAATGGATAAGAAAGTAATATAAATTATAGGATATATGCATAATTATGATGACATTTTGAGTAACGAGTATACGAATAACATTTGATTAAAAAAGTACTATAGTTAATCATTTTTTTTTTGTTGAGAGACTATAGTTAATCATTTGTATTAATTCATATGTATATATATGCATTAAACTAAATAAGACAAGGCTAAAGACAGAGCCGGACCTCTATGAATAAAAAACAAATTTAACATCAAAATTTATATTAAATGAAGATGCAATTAAGTTCAAAAGATACTTAATCCAAAAAACTAAGCAAATACTCATCCCTTCCACAAACCAACCCTCTCCACCATCTTTTACACCCTCACTAAGATCCTTCCACCAAAGCGATGGCTTTTCACCCTCTCTTTTAACTCGACCTCCATTTGTACCATACTTTGATGTCACCTGCTTAAACCACGACTCTTCCTGATCCAAAGTCAGTCTTCAACATCACTTCCCCTAAATAAAACTTCCTAAACCTCCTATCCTAACCCCCTGACTCCTTAATCGAACACACCTTGTCTCAATTAATCCAATGAATTTTGCAAGCTTCTTCACTCCCCCTCCCCCCAAAATAAAAATATTTAAAAGGAATTCAATAAGAGAAACAATACACATGAGAGCTTTGAAGAAGGAAATAAAATAAATTGGCAACGATGATACATATTTAATAAGCGTAAGCTGACCACACATAGGATTTTACTCTTCTATACCGATAATTTTTTCGAATGTTCAAAACTAAATTCTAAATTAAAAGTAGAATTATCATTTTACGATTAAGTTTAAAACTAAATCTCGATTAACTAACATTGGCAAAGTTTAATCAAATCTGATTTGAACAATTATTGATAGATTTTAGTTACCTCCTAACAAAGTTTGGATTACCAAAATCTCTTTCCCATCGAGAATTAGAGGAATAAAACGAAACCTAAAATTTCTATCCAACTTTCAAAATGAAAAATACTAACACCATAATATTAAAAATAATTGAATATAAATGTTTGCTTATAGAAGTAGCAAAAACATTAAGGAGTAAATTAGCAACCTACACCGACTTTTTGACAAAAGTCCAATTTGTCATTATTCAAACCAATTTTAAATATAAGGGTAATTTTATAAGTTTTATTTAATTAATTAAAAGAAATTGTTTATCATATAACCGCTTTTAGAACATATAACTGTGAGTTCCGTGAGCATAGCTCAGTTGGTAGGACAATACATTATTATATGCAGCGGCTGAGGTTCGAACCCCGGACACCCCACTTATTCACCTTATAAGGTGAATTCTAGCCACTAGGCTACCTGACAAAAAAAAAAACTATGAAGAGTTTTATCTTTAATTTTCCTTTTTTTTTCTTTCAATAAAAGTGATGCTATTTATTTTTATTTTTTACCTGGTAGTAAAACGGAAAAGTATATATATACATATATTTTTCCATAAATTTTCCTTTGATTTCAAAAGCACAAAACAAAAAGTACAAAAAAAAAAACACATACTCTAGTTTGTAACAAAAGATAAACAACCGATTTTGAGTTTGTGTCACTACCACCATGATTGCTATCACAAACGAAAAAAAAAAACATGATACTCTAAATTAAGTATGTGTCACTAACATGTTGTCATCACAATATTTTCCTATGTCAGAAACCAATTTTCATAATCTGAACCAATCCTATTGTAGTAGTATTTACACAACAATATAAACAAGCTAACTGAACTTTTCAATCCATTATACAAAGGACAAAACTGAAAGGTATTTTAATAAAAAAAACCGTATGATTTCACAACTTAGCCACTCAAAATTTTAAAATCCATAATTTTTATTAAAATTTATTATAACCATAAAAAGTGTATTTTTAAATTAAGATCACATCAACAACATGCACAGTGTTTTCGTCCTAACAAAATGAGAGTGAAAGCCAAAGAATAAACACAACTAACTCCTCGAGATCACATCAAAAGCATGTACATAATGTTTTGTCCTAATTTATCATCAACATATTTCCAAACATGTTACACTAGTTTTAAGCCTGTGCGATGCACATATTAATGCATCGGTTACCAAACACCCTAAATCAAGTAAAACAAAAAAATTAATTTAATCAAAGTTCAAATTAATATAATGAAGGAAGGCACAACGCGAAAACATTTATCAACTAACGGTTCATACCAAGATAACGCATGCCGATTAGTTAATTTATTTCATCTAAAAAAAGTTAAACACAACATAGGAAATGTTTGATGATATCAACATCAGTAATTCACTTTTCTGCGATCGATAAAAATAAAATAATTTAAAAAAAATTGAATTACAAATATACAAAATTAGATTCGTATTTGGTGCATTTATCCACACCATTTCCAATTTTTTCTACCCATGAATGCAAGATTCGAATAAAAAAATATTACCATATCACAAATATCATATCATAATCATAATATTATACAAATCAAATATAAACTTGAACGATTTTTTAGCTCTTATTATACGAAAATTGACATTTCAAACTCTGTAACAAAGAGAGTATATAAATACATACTCTATATGCAATATATGTCTCTTTAACGACATGAGCACAAATAACAGATTTTAAAAATAAAAAAATCCACAATATAATGAATACTAAAAAAATCAAAACATAGTTGTTTCTTCAATTTTTTTTAAAAATCTATTTAATTTTTTATAAACTTAATAAGATGTTAGATAGCAATCCTTTTTTTTGGACTCATAATATTGGACCTTTAACAACTATGTTTTTATAAGCTTAATTGCACTAATCCTTAACAACAACAATCCCAATTTATGATTTTTCATTGCAATTTCATATCGAACCACTACATTCGATTTTGTTTGCGCACTCTCAGCCACTACCAATAATTCATTGGTCACGATTTCATCATGAATTCATCTTCCTACATTTACATTTTCGTTGTTTCATATTTTTCTCTACTTAGTTCTACATTTTTTGGAAAGCCATAATGTACTTGACTTTCATGTTGTTTTTTTTCGACAGAAGACTTCCATATTGTTAGTTGGTTAATAATCCTTCATAGAGAAGAAGAGTTTGTTAAAAAGTTGTTAAACTTTTGTTGAACTCTAGTTAGTTGGTTAACTCTATAGTTACTACCAACAAGTTACTTGTATATAAATAAGTTGTAAGCTCTAAACTTTCATTAACCAATGAAATCACAATTACAGCAAACTTTCTTCTCTCTCTATCTTCATCATTCTCAAATCTCATTATTTCTTCTCATTCTTCATTCATTCTAATAGATTCCTTGTGAAGCAAGAAACACTTGTTGCGCCAACGCTTGTATCCTTGAAATTTCTTATAATTTTGGATATACGTTAATTTTGAATATATCTTAAATATTTTATATATGTTGCACATTTGCCAATTTTTTTTTCTTTACTAAATTATACTTATATATATATATATATATATATATATATATATATATATATATATATATATATTATCAAGCCAAAGCCAACTCGTGAACCAACCGAGTCGAACTCTATACTTCTCAAGTTCAACTCATTTATTTAACGAACTTAATTTTCAGCTTAAGTTCGCTCACTTGGTTCATGAACTAAGTTTAACGAGTTATTTATCGAATCGAGTTCCAAACTATTGTCGAGTTGGTTCAGTTCATTGTCAGCCCTAACCTCCTCTAAGTTTAATTTCTAACTCTGATCTGAGATATTGTCACTTCACTATTAAGAAGCTTGAAGATGTGGTGCCTTTTTCCTACAACTTTGATGTATGCATCCATTGCAATTTATTTCTATTTCATTTTTATAATTGTTCAGTAAAACCATCAAATTGGTCGTTGTATTTAAGTCACTATCAAATTAGCTAATATTTCAAAATAATCTTTGTCAAACTTTTTTTTCTTCAGTTAAGTCCCATTTTTAGTATCTTTCATGTGACAAAAACATAAGAAAAAGATCTAACTGAAAAACGTTTGACAAAGACAGTGATTAATTTGAAATATTAATAGAGTTGAAGACTAATTTGAGAGCGACTTACAGACGCATAAACCAATTTGATGGTTTACTCGGTATTTTTCATTTGTTATTCTTTTTTTTGAACAAACAAAAATGGATTATATTAACACTACTATAGCAATCCTATCAGTACAAGGTGTACCGAAAAGACTAAAAAAGAACAAGCAGTTCACTCTTCACACAGAATACAACAAGTGGTTAGCCAATGCCTAAACACGACAATGGACTCGACCACCACAAATGATCACCAAATACAAAAACAGCCTGTTTGGCCTTCAACCACCACAATTTGTTATTCTATTTATTTTTTCTTAAATAGTTTTTGTGTATGATAATATTTTCATATATTAATTATTTCAATTTTTGTTACTTATTAGGTTCCACACTTGGTTTGTGGTTGGGGATGGATTTGTGGTCTGAATGATATTGTGCCCAAGAACTAGCCTAATTGTTGCAAATTTGTTGTTTCTCCAATGGTGTTTACGATAGTGTGAGAGTAAAGATGCGAATCTGATAGAGAAAAAGAAGCAATGTTTGATGTGAAGATGGAAGGACGAAGAAGAAGGAGGATTGAGTGAAGTGATTTTCTCTTTCTTTCTTTTTTAAGCAACACCTGGGTTGGATTGATGGTCTTGCCAACTTGAAGTGATCTAATTTGACTTTTTAAAAAAAAAGGTTTTTTTTTTTTTTTTTTTCCATTTAAACA
>Ga0228711_1005513_pt1 | contig 19227 bp, 8 predicted proteins | sample MedpolnodulmetaG_2_FD_177996 | JGI IMG/M metagenome (GOLD analysis project Ga0228711, IMG submission 177996) | Root nodule microbial communities from Medicago polymorpha collected in Santa Monica, California, United States - brown nodules | ecosystem: Host-associated > Plants > Roots > Nodule...
TTATTGATAACAAATAAATCCATTTAAATAAACATCAACAAATCACATAAATAAAATAATTCAATTAAATAAACTCTATATTTAATAAAATAAATAAAAACAACTAGGGCGTTACACACCTTAAATATTTAATGTTAAAATTAACGGAAGAGGACTAATATGACTAACGGAGCAAACATTGAGAGACCAAATTGATAATTTTAGGACTTATGGGACCAAAATGAAAATTGGTAATTTGTTGAGGGACCATTTGATTAATTTAGCCAAAATTAAATGAGGGTTACGAAAATATTTAAATTAAATATCTTTTTGGTCCCTATAAAATTGAGACATTCTAAGATTAGTCCTTACTTACTTTTAGGTCAAATAACTCTTTTAGTCCATTTAGTTTGACATAATTTTCAAGTTAGTCCTTTAAGTTTCAAAAGTTTCAAACATGTTCTTTTAGTTGATAAACTATTTCGCCGATACTCCTGTTGTCAGTGTCTGTTTAACTGATGCTGATGTGAGCGGTAAGTTGCTGACTTGGATCAAAGCGATGCGTTGCAAAGGCTCCAGGTAGTCAAAATGTTGCGTTTAATGGTCACGAATGATCATTTATAGGGCTAGAAATGCAGGTATTGACAACAAGAACAACCTTTTTAGCCCTATAAATGATCATTTGTGACCATTAAACACAATATTTTGATACCCTAGAGACTTTAAAAAGCAACTTTTTGATCCAAGTCAACATCTTAACGGTCAAATCGGCATCAGTTAAACGGAGACTGACAACATAGGTAACAATGAAATAATTTATCAACTAAAATGACATATTTGAAACTTAAAGGACTAACTTGAGAATTCTGTCAAACTAAAAGGACCAAAAGTGGTATTTGGCCTTAATTTTAATGCCTTTTTTAGTCCTTATAAAAAAAAAATAGCACTATGTTTTAGTTCTTTCTAGATCTAAATTTGATTAATTATGCTTAACCCATAAGTTTTTAAACAATTTTTTATACATGTGTTAAGAACATTACTATAAGTTTCTTCCCAAAAAATTAGCTCAAAATTTGATCTCTACGTCCAAATTTTTATTACTTTTATCTTGAACTTTTGTCGTTTAAAAATTTTATACTTAATTCATCTCATGTTAAAAAAAAGAAAAAATTAGTAGACGAACCTTTTATAATGTTCTAAACATGTCTCCGAAAAATCGTTTAAAAATTTAAGAACTCAAAGATAATTAAACAAATTTAATTAGTTTTAGTAAGGACTATAATTACATGTATTTTTTTTTAGAAACTAAAAAATCTTTTAAAATTAAGTAAGGACTAAACTAGAAGTTTCTAATTTTATAGAGAACACAATAATATTTAACTTAAAAATCTTTTAAACAAAAAATCTACTTTAAAATTTTGATTTTTTTTCTTTCAAATATAATCAAAAAAAAATTTGGAAATTTTCATACTCCCTCCATCTTTAATTATAATACTATTTACAAATTTTTTTCAATAAATATAAGATCATATGCAAATTTATATATGCATTTATTATTTTTTCCAAAAAAATATGGTATCCTTTATCAAAACTACCGATTTGTCTTCATATACAAAAAGTTAACATTAATTGTATCTTTAATAAAGAGTAATTTAATAATAATAGTCACATATATTTGAGACAATTTTACTACTTCAATAAATTTTTAAGAAAATGTTAACGACCGCCTTCAAAGAACTTTTTAAGGATGATAATTGGTATTTATAAAAATATGTGTATTCAATGTATTGAAAAACATTTGTATACCTTAGCATCATGACTACTTGTACTACTTGTTATGGTGGATGGTTTTTAGTGGGACTATTGTGGGTTCCATGGTGCTCCGCCCATATACGGTGCATTTGTATTTTATTTCTTTTTTTCATATCCGTAAAGGGTACTGCTGTTTGTACAACTTAACGTGAATAATATTGGCTGATTCAAGAAAAAATGTATGGGAAAACAAAATATTTGACTTTTAAAAAAAATTACATGTTTAATTTGAAATATTTAAAGAATGTCTCAAAGCACTTGTTAATGAGACTTTTTTTATGATATCCACAATTTTTATAAAGTACAGCCTCTGATCACTTTTATAAGTAAAAATTAATATTTTAGATTCATTCAATAAATAATATATGTACTTTTAATATAGAACACATAAATCATTTATTAAATAAATTTAAAATATTAAATTTTCCTTATTTATAACAATGATCGGAGATGTTAACCGGTGCTCCAGGACACAGCTTAAGTCTTAATTAGTGCAGCTTAAGCCATATAATAATATTTGCATTGAAAACTGTGTAATCAATACATTAAAAGCTTAAAGTGTGTCTTTTTTGAATTATAATTTCTTCTTTTGACTTCCTTAATCAGTCACCAAGACCAAAAAAAAATAGAGAAGTATAATAAAGGCAGGAGGGAGTATAGTTAAGAAAGTAATCACGCGTCACGAGTCTAATACCTCGTGTTCCATGCCATGCTTGCATTGCAATTTGCAACTACTGTGCATTTTTTTTTACTAAAATTAGGGTGTGCTGTGAGCATGTGTTGGCTGACAAATGACAATGACATTGGCAGACCATGAGTTTAATCATTTTCCCCTCGCGTAACACATTGCCATTCACAATTTTTTTAGTGATGCCCATTGCCCAAGGATTCCAATCATTAGATTATTGTTCAAGCGTGGGACCCACTAAAATATTCTTTTAAAATGTTAAAGATTGTTAAGCTCTCATACATTTTTTACATTTTGAGAGAGAAATTTTTTTAGCCAATGTTTGGTTTCGCCTTAAAGTTATAAATCTTGCGTTCCAATGCACAAATCAATGTGCTATTGAGAAGCTTCAATTTGTAGAGTTGGAAAAAACATATGTTTGGTGGGTATCCACTGTGAAAACAAACACACCATTAGAGTAATATGATAAATATGATATGTTGATATATGATTAAAAAAGAGATAAAGGGAAAATTAAATCTCTAATTAGTGCTTACGAATCATGAGTTTCAAATATAATTCATCTTATTTGAGTATATGTTTGTTCCACTTTTGAATGAACCAAATTTTATTTTAAATGTATAAATTGATTTTGACATTTTTTATTCCTCTTACTGAAGTTTTTTTTTAGACAAGAAAGGTAAATATATTGAATAAAAACGAAAAGATACAGAGACTGGGAGACATTGGATCTGACCCAAGTACAACCCAATTGGGGATTCATCGTAAAAATACAAACCAGGTGGACTAACCATAATCAATCCTAACAAAACAAACACTCCTCACGGGCGCAACCCAGCAAACCAGCGTACGAGCGCGAAACTAGATTACAAAAAAGATGAAGAGTGAGCATTGTACACGGATCAAAAAGAGTTTTAAGTTGGTGAATGGATCGACCGTCAACACAGTATCAAAATCTACGTACCAGCAACCCCCTGAGCAAAACAGCAGGCATAATAGCTCTTTCGAACGTAACAATTCAAGAGCAGTCGTAAAACTGAGACGAATAAGAAGTCGATACTGGAGAGTGGAGGCAGACCTGTCACCTTGAGACATGAAGATCTCAACAGACCTGCAAACAATTAGAGAATCAAGCACAAGAGCACCAACACCACCAAATTCGCAAGAACAAACCCTTTAGGGTTAACAAAATCGGACCCTTTCTGGTTTATGAGATCCAACCAATGCAAAAAGGTCACAAATCTATATCCACCCAAACTCTGATCCAACAAAACAACAAAAACACAAAACAAACCTATAGAGACAACGGCAAACAATGAAGAAAAACACAACTAGCGAACAGAACCACTGGAGGAGCGTGTCAACAAACCAAACAAACAGAAAAGCCACAAACACGAACACATAACAACCGGCGAACCCAACAACACGAACTCAACGACACCACAACGGATCAAAACGAAAACTTGTTCTATCACCGAGGAAGAGGAAGAGCAACCCAAAGGAAGCAACAACCCAAAGGAAGCAACAACATCCACAAACCTATAGGAAGAACAAACCTACGCCAGATGTGAGCAACCACACCATAACCCATCGAGAAACGACAAACAACGGAAGCAACAGGACACCAAAAAGGCTAAAGTTGAAAGGCGCTAAGAAACATGTGCCTCCGACGAAACACCGCCGAGAGGACAACGACACGAGGTGATGCGGATGGTCGAACCACCGTCGCACCACCACCACCATCTACATCTTGAAAGACAAAGACTTGGAAAGGAGGGAGGCGGTGGGTTGGCTTCTTAGAGAGAGATCAGAGATAATTTTTCTTTTAGAGAGAGAAAGCTTTCGAGTGAAGTTGAGTTTGTCTTCAGAACAATGGTTCTGCTAAGTGGAATTGATTTTACCTCCTAAACACTATATTAAAGTTAAAATTTGTAGTCTTTAATTCCGGAGTTGACTTTTATATTTAACTTTATTGTTCAACTCAGTTTTACATAAATGTGTCTAAATATAAATTATTTTACTTTCAACTCAATTTTAGCGAGAATCGATTATACAAAACCAACTCATTCAAAATCAATTTTTCTAACCACATAAATCAAACATACTCTTAATCAAAATCAATTTTTCTAACTACATGAACCAAAAATACACTTTTATAACCACATGAACGAAACATGTACTTAATATATACGTAAAGATCCTCTCAATTTATCAAAATAAATGGATTATCTCATTTAGAGATATATATATATACAAAAAGAAAATAGATAATGAACTCTGCCACTAAAAGACTTCCGACACTATTAATTATTTTATAGTTATTTTCAAATTTCCTTATATTTTTATCTATTCAATTGAAAGAGGTATATTAAAGCTTAAAATCACAACAAAAAATTACACTAGATTAGTTATTAAAATAAGTGTAATAGTATCTTTAAGAAAAATTAAGTGTAATAGATACTTAAAAAAGCTTGATGGATTCATCTAATCGAATGTCATCGTGTATGTCTATATTGAAATATGCTACGAAGTAGTGTACTTTTTTGACTCAAGAAGTGGTATAATATTCACTTTAATGAAATGTGATTGGAGGACTTTGTAAATTAAACATTTTTATATTATTAGTATACATTCCTTCATATCTTATTTACAAGAGACTTTGATGTATCTGGTCCAATAAATTATTATTATTATTTATTAATAAATCGCGTTCATTTTTTTTAACCTTCTGATTTTTAGGAAAAAAGAGTCTTGATAATCAGGAGTTCTGCCAGAAGATAAAAATAATCTGACAAAAAATTATTCTATCTAAAAATCAAACTCAAAACGATTCATCTTGATGAAATTCTTTAAATACTTGAGATCAATTGCTTGGTTAAATAACGTCCACTTTAACCAGCCGATTGGTGAATTCGAGAATAATTAATACAAGAGATTCAACAAATAACATGTGAAGAATAATACGACTCAACTAATTAAGCATTGCTTCACACGTCACGAATTCGATTCAATAATGCTAGTGGGCTGAACAAAGGTTGTTCCTCTAATCAATACAAGAAACTTGTAGTTTAAGTTTTTTTTGGTTACAACTTATAGTTTAAGTTTATTAATTAACAAAATACTAATTTTTCTTATCCCGTGTTTAAATATGAATTATAAACGTGAATACAATTTTTTTTTTTTAACAAGCTAAATTGATATTTAAACAACTTTGATTTACCCGCACAAGGCGTGCAAAAGGCAAACTACACGAAGGTATTTACAACCTCAAGGTGCAATCACGAAGGAAGCACCACCAAAAGCAGGAATTTTTTTTTTACAAGTGGACACCCATAAAAAAAAAGTGGATTTTTCCACCAATCATAATAACTGTAACATGAATACAAATTTTTGTTATATCGATTCGAGATCATGCTTCTCCCTAGTTCATGTCTCCTACCGGAAAACATTGAATGTTGTTCATCTGAAGGTAAAAAAGTAAACATTGTTGTTTCAACAAATTCATAATTTATTACGATATATATCTAGTATTTATCGTAATAATTTAATCAATGATTGATAATATTTATTTTACATTTTAAAGGGAGCAGTTCACTTTACATAACCGAATCTACAATGTATATTTTTACCTCTACTTTATTACTTAAAGGGTGCTTCGGAGACACTCGTTAACAAGACCCCTATCAATTTAATGAATTTGGCTGATAAGAGTGAAGTTGGAAAATTATGAGTTATTATTTCAATAACTTCATGATTTATTATTATGATGTAGTATCACGTAATATCCACCTTGGATTTTGTTCTTGTCATCGAATAGTAGATTCGGTCGGAGGTTGTGTGAAGTAACCATTGTGGTGGTTAACAATGGTTAGAGTTGATCATTCCCCAATATAGAGGGCCAAACATACTTCGACACTTATGTCAGTGAAGTTTCAATGAGCTTTGAGGTAATTTATTAGAATGAGAGCGTGTACTTCAATTTTGAAGAGGCACGTCTATTTATATATAGACCACCGAAAGTGGATATGTTAGTTTTATCCTTGTGGTACTTTGGTTGGCGGATCATTGGATTAAGTGAAGGTTCATAGATGCTCTAAGTGTGATCTTCAGTGTGACACATTCATTTTTCGGTGCATGTAGTCTGCAACTGTATGTACGCCTTATTAGACCTTTAGCTAAGATAGTGGACTTTGGGTTCAGAGGATTGAGTTCTCAATCAAACCGTAACATATTTATCTTTTTTAGGAAAGTGGTGTTGGAGGATGTTAGTCGATAAAGGTGATTATTGGTATAGAGTGTTGGCTGCTAGGTATGGTGAGGAGGTTGGGAGGTTGGGGGCCGGAGTAGTTCTTTTTGGTGGAGGGAGGTCGCAAAGATTAGGGATGGTGCAGGTGCGGACGACGAGAGTTGGTTCGCAGAGAGGGTGTCGTGAAAGGTGGGTGATGGGGCTACTACTTTGTTTTGGTATGATAGGTGGTTAGGAGATATTCCCCTCTGTCATCGTTTCAGTCGTCTGTTTGATCTAGCGGAGAACAAGTTGACACGGTTGCAACTGTGTTCTCTCTAGGCAAGGAGGAGGGGTGAGGCGTGGCAGTGGAGGAGGAGTGTGTGGGCGTGGGAGGAGGAGTTGGTAGTAGAGTGTAGGTTTTTGTTATCTAACGTTACTTTGCAGGCCAATGTTATAGATAGCTGGTAGTGGCTTCCTGACATCACAGGGGGTTACACGGTGCGTTCAGGTTATCAGTTGTTTACCACTCAGGAGGATAGTCTTGTGGATGATACAAATCACATGATTTGGCATCCTCAGGTGCCTCTAAAGGTTTCCATCTTAGTTTGGTGTCTGTTTCGCGATAGGCTGCCGACTATAAATAATTTATTAGCTTGTGGCATCATTTAAGCAGCGGATAGTAATTGTTTGGCTGAATGCGGGCAGGTAGAAAACATTGAGCATCTGTGTTTACTATGTAATACCTTCGCTAAAGTTTGGCAGCAGGTTCGTTTTTGGATTGGTGTGTTTGGTGTTGATCATTACAGGCTTCGAGACCATTTTGTTCAGTTTAGCAACTGTTTGGGTGCCTCTAAGGCGCGTCGATCTTTTCTTCAGTTACTTTGGTTACTATCTGTGTGGCTAGTGTGGAATGAACGTAATAGTAGGCTTTTCGATAATTCTCATACTCCAACTGTTGAGTTCATTGAAAAGGTTAAATTTCATTCATACTGGTGGTTGAAGGCTAATAATGCCACTTTTGTTTTTGGTTGTCAACAGTGGTGGTTAGACCCCTTAGCTTGTTTGGGTATCGGCTGACTGTCTGTCTTTGTATTTGTTTGACTTTGTTCCGTTGTTTTGAGCTTCCTCTTTGGTACGCCTTGTGCTGGAGAGGCGTCTCAGTTTGTGTGAATATATATACCATTTTTGCCTCTTCAAAAAAAAAAACCGTAACGTATTTATTAGATTTCTGCTCTTCTCCCAGCACATTTTGTTCGCGCCCAACTGAAATATCTAAACAACCCCTGCGTTAGTTAACAAACACAAGTGTAAAAATTTGCGCAAGTTAAGTCATTCAGCGTGAGTTAAGTCACGCAGAGCGAACTCACTTTTTTTTTAATTTATTTACTATATTCAAATTATTTTATTTACTTTATTCTAATTTATTTGTTCACTTTATTCTAATTTATTTATTTTTTAAATTATTTGTTCACTTTATTCTAATTTAATTATTTTCTAATTTATTTATTAACTTTATTCAAATTAAGTTATTTACGTTATTCTAAATTATTTATTTGTTTTATTCTAATTTATTCATGCCCTTAAAATAAATATTTATTCGAATTTATTCTTTCAATAAATACAAATATAAATAAAAAGAAATGAACTAAATTAATATTTATTCGGATTTATTCATTAAATACAAAATCAGAAAATAAAAGCAAATATAAATAAAAAGAAATGAACAAAATTAATACATATAACAACATCTCATTTTATTAATAGAATTCATACAATAATTGATACAATTATTCGAATTCACTGAATCTGCTTATTTTCTTTTTACCCTCTTGGGGTAAAAAGTTCTTTTTACCCTCTTAGGGTAAATAGTGACTAGCCTTGGGGTAAATAGTGAGCAGCCTTCTTGGGGAAAATACATCATCAACCCTTGGGCTAAATCTAAATATGGTTCTTTTTATACCCCAAGAAGATTCTTTTTACCCATGGTAAAAAGTTTTTGGGGTAAAAAGAAGCAAATTTAATTTTATCCCAAGGGTTGATCACTTCCCCCAAGTTGCCTACTCACCATTTACCTCAAAACTGACCACCATTTACTGCAAGTGACTAGAGACTATTGGAAAAAAAAGAAAGAAAGAAGAGAAATAGAGGGAGAGAGTGAGGAGGGAGAGAAAGTGATATGGTGTGAGGAAATAGGGAAGTATGAAGGGGTATTTATAGGTGGGAATGGTAGTATAGGTTATAACTATCATAAATGTGGTCAAAAAAACATGTAAACTTGGTAAGAAAACGTGTAGATTGAAGGTTGAAAAGGTGACCACCGTCCACAAAAACGTGTGTTCTTGAGGACAGACCACCGACCATCTTGCATGAGTTAACTCGCGCACATGCCAGTGGTGCGTGATTTAAGTCACGCAGAACTTATAAGGTGCGTGAGTTAACTAACGCTAGGGTATAACTGGAAATTATGTTGGGTGCGAGTAAAATGTGGTGGGAGAAGAGCAAAAATCTAATTTTTTTTTTTTTTGAAGAAGCTAAATTAGCCCACACCAGAGATAATCGAACCTGAGACCTTGAGGAGCAGCACACTCCGAGATTCCATACCACTAAGCCAACCCAAGAGGATTTCAGAAATCTATTTATTAACTAGTGATTGAGGACATATATCAAAATCCATGGGGAAAAACATCAAACAACCTAAATAAAGGAAGACTTTACTCATTACGATAAAAATCCTCTAAAATAAATCTAAGTGTAAGAGTCGATCAAACGTAATTTCTAGGCAAAAAACCAATTGTTCTTAACTTATCATCGCAACGATTGCTTTCCCTGTAAATATGAGAGACAATGAATTCCACTTGAAAACATAATTGCAATTAGAAACTCAACGCCTTTGAAGATAGCTCATAATTAAGCCATGGTAATCAAACAAATACCAACATCGCTAGAATACCCAAAGACGAAACCACCAAAACGGTAACGCAACACACCACCACAAGGTGCTTTGTTGTCAAAAGAAAAATTTAACTTCCAAAAAGAAAAACTAAAAGAAAAAGAACATGTTTATTTTACATTATTATTTGTTGAATAAAAAGAAGAAAAAAAACTAAAAATCCATTTCCTCTATTTAGTTTGTTAGACCATCCCAATAGTGTTTTCAAAATTTGAAGATTTGGTATCTATTTGGTATCCTTGTTAGAGAGAAATTTTTTTAGACCCAAGATCTCAAATAAGCACTTTATTCTTAAGTGGAATTTACATTTAATTTTAATTTTCTTTTTTTGAGAGAACATTTTATTTTAATATTAAAACAATTGAAATGTAATGATATAAATTTATTGATAGTTGCTAAGTGGGTTCCATTTAAGAAAAACTCATTTATATACCCAAAAATGAGTGTTTTCATTGCAGATATTCTTAATTTGAATTTTAATTACCGCAGTTGGAGATATAAAAATACCAAAAAAGATATAATAGCATAAATGTGTGATGGGCTCCTTGCTATTTCTATGCATAGTCAAAGTTCCTTTTATCATTTTGATGATGCAAGTTTATTCTTTTTGGCAAAGTTACCAAGTCTCTAAGCATGAAAGGCACATGCCAAGCATCACTCCAAAATGGAAATGGAAAATAACAAACACACTTTAGGAAGTAAAGATGGAAATCAACATATTTTACATGTAAGAAGAAATTTCGTGCAACCTGTTCTCTCTACAAAAGATGCTTAAAACCCCAAAGCAGGAATGGACATCGTTCATCGTATATAAAAGCATCAAAAATCAAGGGAAAATTATGAAGAGAAAAAATAGAATTCCTATATCTCTTAAAACAACACTATTCAACCAAAGCACAATCTTCCTTAAAACCCCACCAGTTTTTCTCACCAAGATATTTGAGTTTGTTATGATATATAGAAGAGAATAATTTGTTTGTTACTAGACATTAGGAGTCTAGAAAGAACTGACTTATACTCAATATACTTCCTTTGTTCTCTCTTCTATATAACAAACTCAAATCTCTCATACAATAACTAACTCTTATATTCTTTTCTAATTTCTCATCTAAGGTGACTCTAAATGGGGTCCCTTTAAATTGTGAGGGATATTGTGATGTGTGTGTTGATTTCTCTGTTTTGAGTTAAACTCTAACAATATACAATAGCGTTATAATATTTTCATTAGAATTTTCAATAGTGTCCTTTATCACAATAGTTTATTTTTTCAAAGTCTTGAAAAATTATCAAAATCTCTTTATAATGTTTACTAACTCCAATAGTAAATCCAATCTTGTAGTGTTCTTAAACATATCTTAGCGGTGTAGTTTGTTGTCCGCTTGTCTTTTATTAATATGGAATTAATCCTTTCAGTCTCATTTATAAAGTCTCAAATATAAGAGAAAGTTCAATTTTTTCGATTCATGCAATAAGTGATGTATTTAATTCTCAGGCTTAAATAGGTAGCCAATCCATGCAAATATATGTCATTTGAGTTTTCCTCCCTCAATTTTATGATCCTTCTAAATAGCCACAACAAATATTAAACATTTAAATTTTTGTCCTAATCACGTTTGATTACTGATGTGGCGTGTGATTGACGACGTGACGTGAAACATATTGGCTGGGTAAGGACCTTGATGACTCATCAACCATCATTAGCAAAATCTAAAACTTATGTAACCAAATCACCACACTCATATTCTAACATCATCGCAAAAGAAGCCAAAGAAAATTGTAGTAACATAAAAGCTTTTGGTGAGCATGCCAATCAACATTATTAAGCTATTTTAGATACTTTTGCTTCCCTCTAGAAAAAGAAGATGCATGTTTATTTCGGAACTGTCGAAATACGACGGTGGTGGGACTGAAATCAGCTTAAAAACTGAGAAAGAGGTCGAATATGATTTTGCCGGTGAACAGTTGGAAGAGTTTGTTGTCAGACTTTGTTTTCGGGAAGGATATACTGGACGAGTTTGTTGAAGAAATTGATGCCTCAAGAGATTGGTGATTACTTGCAAACCATAGTTTCAATTTTCCCCCAAATCCGGAATTCATAAACAAGGATAGGGAAGGAAAGAAGGTACAAAAGGGCATTTCGGTCATTTAGGATATTATTTACTCACTCATGATGGTCCTTTCCCAGCCAGCTTGGGCCACATCAGTGCCATGTCACTGATCACATGCTTCATCAATAACCAAATGAGATTTGGACCAAAACCAAAATGATTAAAATTTGCAATGGCCGTTTAAAAGGATTAGTAGGGACGTAAAGTGTATATTTGCAGGGACTCGATACCTATTTAAGTCTAATTCTTAATATAGACTAGATACATAATTTATTAAATGAATCTAAAAAGTTAATTTTCTCTTATAAATGAGACTCGAGTAGTATAAGAGAAAATTAAATCTGAGAATTAAATGTTAATCATTGAATTAAACTATAAGGTTATGATTTAATTTGACCTTTAGTGACTCACGTCACGTGCATGACTGTCATTTTGCGTTCTTTTTTTTCTTTTTTCTTTTTTGAAAACTCGGTATTTGATCTCATTTTGTGTTCCTTAACCAAACTATTTCATCACGCTCCCTTCATTCCCTTTATGACATTCATTACGTGGAAGATGGGCCGTTAGCGTCAAATTGTGATGATGAATTAAAGTTTAAGCGTGGACAATTTTTTTTATACTAGAGAAGGTAAACAACTTTACAGAAAGAGTAGTGATATATGTACAATCATTTGGGACAACTTTGATGACAACTTTCATTTTCTCTCTTCTCATTGGTCCAAAACAATAGAGAGAGAAAATGGAAGAGAGAATAAAAATATATTGTGAGTATGAGAGAGAAAGTTGTCAAAAAGTTGTAATAAAGAGGTTGTACAAATATCGTTTATCTTACAGAAAATATGTACATGTGGTCGGATTTAATGTGTGTTGATTGTCAAAAAACTAAAGATATGTTGAGGTTTTTTATGATGATTGCACTTTTAATCCGTTCATGCATGTGCCAACTTTATAGTGAAGTTGTTCGCCTTCTTCTAATATATCAAATATTTGTTCAACCTTAGAACTTCAATTTATCATCATAATTTGACAGGAAACAATATGGGTTATAACATAGGGTAACAAAGGTAACATGCGTTGTTTTTATGTTGCTAACCAAATGGACATAGTCAATGAAATTATGTTAACTTAAGCCAATTACGTACTTACAATACATGAGTGCCCTGTGAAAGAAAACAAATATGACTGTCTTCCTCCATTGAAAGGAGACCAATGCGTTGATGGTTAATGGTATTTGTGAGAGAAAAGAAAGAGAAGGCAACGATGAATATAAAGAATATGTTGATGGACAAGGAATAAATAGGAAGATAGATGAGGTTTAACGTTGACAACAAGAATAAAGAAAAGAAAGTTGATGGTCCATCTTGTTAAAAACGAAGTATCACATGTACGCACGTGATATACAACTACGTTGTAATATCTATCACCCTATCAAAATTCTTTTAACACAAGCAACACATTGCATTTGTGGCTTGAGGACTTTGGAAAATTACTAGCAGATACATGCACAACCATTACCTCAAAAGTTGAGGGAATCACACATGATTTATTGGATTAATAGTGTTTTACTCCCTGTAATATAAGTCATTTTTGGGTTTGTCTCTGTAATTTTTTTGTTTTGTTTTCGTCCTTGTAAAATTAATTCTGGAAGGAAAAAAATTACAAGGACGAAAACCTTTTTTTTTACAGGGAGTAAACCTGAAAATGACATATATTACAGGGGGTAAAACACTATTAACCCTTATTTATTTGATTGAATACTAGGAATATGTTATGGAGTGCCATGGTAGAGACGCATCGATGAAGATGCTTGTGCTAGGAAAAGTCAAGCGCGGTGGAGGAAGGATATTGGCGAGGAGGAGGTTGTTCTCCAACGATGGGAAAGAGACCTTGAGTGTGGCGTTGAGTCATGATTTTATAGTCGGAGATGTTGTAGTTGTCCCCTTAAAACTTGGTGCAAAATCGTGGGAAATTGTTAGAGATTGATGTGATGGCCACAATGTAACGAGGACCGTTCTTGTGTGGCGAGACATATGGGAGGTCTGCTACGATGTCCTATTATGCGAGGATTCTGGGTTAACAACCTATTAGTATTGGGTCAACGATGTGGACTTCTGCTCAGTCCATAACAAAATAGGAATATATATTATTTGATTGTTACTTTTTCCACCCTATGAATTTCTTGCACGCCCTATTCAGATTTTAAAATCTGAAACGTATCAACGTGTTTTTGGAGATTTTTATGGAGTGTTTATGTCGTTTGAATTCTATAATTTGAACTGCATAGGACGCACGAAAAGCTCATAGAGTGGGAAAAGAAGCAGTCATATTATTCTGGGTGTGTTTGTTGTAGGATAACCTTAGAGCTCTCAAGTGAAAGATTTGGTTGCCATAGGTATTATCTTTAAACAATTTCTACGGTGCACTAGATAATTCGAGTGTACCTTAAAAATTCGAGTGTATTAGTACACTCTATCTTTAAATCAACAGATAAGTGAATTGTTTTTTGAAGAAAAAATATATAATTTTTTTATCATTTACAACTATAATAATTATATCTTATTTACTAAAAATGTTAGTGAAATCAAACTTGGTTAGAAATTCACCTTTAAGGTAAATAAGTGGTGTGTCCGGGTTCCTAACCTTGACCCCTGCAATGTTATGTAGTCGACATGCATCTTAGAGGGGATCGAGGGGAGTTCATTAGGGCGAAGACAACTTGGTTTAAAGGCCTCCCACATTCCAACGAGGCGGAAGCAAGAGGTTTAAAAGAAGCGATAAATTGGCTTGGCAATTCGAGGTTTTCATCGGTGTCTATCAAACTTAATTCTAAGTGGTTGACGACATCTCTAGCAACCAATTCTATGTTTGACGCTATTCTTAATGGTTACAAAGCTTCACATTTGAATCATCATAACTTTAAGATCGTTTCATTAGAAGACAAGCAAATAATGTTGCTCATTTGTTAGCAAGGACGTCATGATTATATTTCATCTTGTATTACTATTGTTATTCATGAAATCAATTCGGTTTGTTTCTGTCAAAAAAACATTGACCCCTACATATATTATTCATTTCCTACCAACTGAGTTAAGTTCATTGGAACGAGTTTTTTTTTTTTTGGTCAAGTAGCCTAGTGACTAGAGTTCACACAATTTAATTGTGGAGAAGTGGAGTGTTCGGGGTTCGAACCCCAGCCCCTGCATATAAAATGCAATATCCCTACCAACTGAGTTAAGCTCACAGGGATCATTCGAACGAGTTTTTATTCCTCATAATAGTTAATATTGATTATTTTTTATGATAAAATGTAAAAAATTAATATGATATTTATAAACAATGAAATTGTATTTTTCTTATCAAATGATATTTCATAAAATATAAAACTCGATAAATAGTTCTTTATTTTATAAAAATTTTCCTTAATTTATTGATTTAGAAAATGCATAACAATACTAGTTTGTCCCCTAAAAAAAAAAATACACTCTCCGATCACTGTTATAAACAAAAATCAATATTTTACATTCATTCATTAAATAATGTATGTGGTCTATAATAAAGATCATATGCATTATTAATAAATAAATATAAATATAAATTTTTGTTTATAATAATAATCGAAATATGTACACTTCCTTAATATAGCTTAGGAGCTCTTTTATCTTTTTTCTGTGTGTCTTCAATCTTGAGTTTATGCTTCTTAGCAAGTCTTTTTGATTGGACGGCCATCATAACGGTTGCCTATTATCAATCAGGTTTCTTAAATTGTCCTATATATAATTGGTTTACGAGAAAGTCTTCTATGGTCACAACACTAAATTAAAAAGATTTGAACACGCTCACATAAAATGGAAGAAATTAAAAGAGAATGAAATTCAATGATATTAATTGATGTGACTACATTAATTTTGTTTAGTTTATGTGAGTGTACCTAAATATGAGGTGTTGGTTTGTAACCAAGTAAGGGTTTCTCTTGGTTTACAAGCAACGCTGATCGAGAGCACCCTAGTCTTACAACCTATGCCTTGCGGTGCTCTGAGTTGCTTTGTACTCCCTTGTTCCTTTTTAAACGTGTTTGAGCACGGATTTAACATTTTTTATTTAACTATTGTTTTGATAGTTTTTATACAAAAGTTACCACTTTTAATTTCTTAAATAATGCTTCAAAAACATTCGTTAACATTTTTTATTATTAATTATATTTTATCTCAATTATTTTTACTTACTTTTTTTTCTCTCAATAAAACTAATTAATATTATCATTTTACTGTGTATTAATTCCTCAAACTAATTAACATCTATGTAAGTGGAAAGTCCACATGTAAGATAATTAAGTGCCACATTATATGGACTAATTTTCACGAATTTAGAAAGACATTATAGATAATCAATTTTATTGATTTCCACTTTTTTAACTTCTTTTTACCCCCTTCAACCTCTATTATTATTCTTCATAATTCTCACAACTTAATTCATGAGTCCCACAAAATCTTTGTGCAACATTTCTCTTCCTTCTTTCGTTTTTCATTTATCGTGGTTCCTTTTTATATTCGTTTCTCACTTTGCAATGGTTTGTTTTCGTCTTTTTTATTTGTGGGCGTTTATTCAACGTTTACTTTGGAGAACAACTCTATATGTTGTAGAACAAGATGTAAATAACCAGATATTTGTGATAGAATATGCCATTGTGACTATAAGTGACTACAATCATATATGGATGGACTATTATAACCGCAAGAAATGTGTCAATTTCCATTGAGAAGAACACCATGAAAATGCAAAAAAATAAAAATAAATCGATAACGAATCATTTCCTAGCAACTCAAAGGATTTAGAATTTAGATAATAATTGGTCGGAAATGATGTTATGCCCCTCAGATTTTATTTTCGAGGAGGTTTTACTCCTCATAAATTACCTAAGGGTAACCCCCGGAGAAATGATGTAGTACATCTATTAGCGTGTTAGCATGTTCAACTTTATGTTAGTGTGATTTTGAAAGGTTAATCCCTAAAAAATCGGTCCTTCTGTCAATCTGTTTTGTTAGAGGATGTGACATTTACATTATCTACTTACATGACAAAATCACATGCAACTCAACTCATCACCCGTGTAACAGAGACTAATTTATTCAATTTTTTTAAAGAATTTGGAAACCCATTTTACACTTCAACGACAACATTTCTTTAAATATAGTGGTTTTTTCCTCCTCTTGGATGATATCTTTCTTCTCTTTAATGAGTTAAATCCGTAAGAGAATATGATTGATAATATTGATGAGTCTCCATAAAGAAGCTATCATTTTTTCTCAACGAGTAAAAGCATGAACCCTAGTTTTTGTCAAGTGTTAGCACAAGAGAGTTTTTTATTTGAGTAGCTAGAACTATGAGAAAAACATATCTAGAGAAATTATTACACGCCTTTTACCAAAATTGTTTCCTCGTTTTATTTCCGTTTTTTCTAGTTGCTCCTCCATTTTCATTACCCCGTTGTTTATCTCTATTTTCCCCCTCCCTAACTGATCTCAGTTCCATCCTTATTGGTGTTGGTCCTCCCATAGTTGATAAAGTTCCGGTCGAAGATGAAGTTGGTGTTGTTCCTATAATGGTTGGTGATATTGTATCAAAATAATCAACGTATATAACTGGTTTTGACTCTGTATCTCTTATCCTACAAAATTCAAAATTAACACTGAATAACTGGTATTAACTGGATTGGGACTTTGAGCATACTCTTCCTCAGGTTTCAAGTTTGATTCTCCTCAATGTTAATTTAGGTGGATTAATTTAACTTTTTTTAAAAAATAAAAAAACTGAATAATATCACATGCTAGGAAATTAGTTCCGATAGTCTCTATATCAGTCAAGTTAACACAATTGATCATACTTTATGTGTAGTTGATGTATATCACATGAGAGTCATCTTACAACCTTAGACGCCTTGATCCTATCATTATAACAGTGGTCAGTGGGATTTCAACTTGTGTTTTTTCCTCTCATGCATCAACTTGCATATCGTTTGTGCTTCTACTCGCGAATCCGTTTATGGCTTTATGCATTCATACAAAACCTATGATGTTATGCCCCTTAATATTAGTCCTTAAATGACATCACTTAAGATTATGATGTTATGCCCCCTAGGAAATTTTCCTATAGAAAAAGATTAAACATGCATTTTAGTCATTGAAATTGTAAAGATCGGCTCTCAAATTTTTGAAATAGCAATTCATTCCTTTAAATTGAAAATTCTCAATCACTAGTGTGCAGCTAAGTGGTGTCAACACAATCATCAAAAATCCTTTAAATTGAAAACTATCAAAAATACAATGAAAGTACTACTAACGTGCAACATTAGAACAATTTTTACGATAATGACCTATGGCTCGACGCACTCCACATTTTGTTGGAACAAATTTTTGTGATACTAGTCAAATGGGGTGTACCTTCTCTATTCGTGAAACTATCGATCATAAGGTCATCATTGCATATATTGTACTATTGTATTTTTCTTTGTAATATTTATCAATTAATATTATTATGTTATTTTAAATTTTTCTATTACTTATTTATGTTGATCAATATCTATTATTAATTATATATATTTGACATAATAAATATTCAACAAAGAAAATAAATAAATAAAAAATAAAAGGCAAAATTACATTTTTAGTCCCTTAACTTAATTTCAGGTAATAGTTTGGTCTTTTATCTTTATTTCATTTCAATTTTGTCCTTTTGGTCCATTTTAATATGAATTTTTAAGTTTTAAATCTAATATTCTTATACAAACATAGATGAAACCCTTGATTTGAAGATTGAAAGGACATACGAAAATAAAACCATGAATTTGAAGTTTGAAAATTCATATGCAAATAGACCAAAATGACAAAATTGAAATGAAAAAAAAAGATAAAAGACCAAATTGTTAAATAAAATTAAGCTAAGGGACTAAAAAGATAATTTTGCCAAAAATAAAATAACCATATGAGAGTGAAGCGATGATGAAGGAAGTATAAATTATAATAAGCTAGTAATAAATCAAAAACTAAAAAAGAATAAAAATTGGTAAGATGATGCCATCTAAGAGGGAGTTATGGTAAAAGATGACAATGAGGAAGAGATGATCTCCGATGGCGCCATGATGAAAGAAAATTAAAGGTACGGTAGATTGGATATTTATTTTAAATGTAGGGTAGATTAGAGTTTTTTTTTTATCAAAAATAGGTTAGACAAAAAAAATCACGAAAACCACAAATAAAGTTATTAAAAAAATAGTTGTACCAAAAAAAATTCTATAAAAAGATAGACAACATTTAGTTTTGAAAGAAGGGAAAAAAAAGTGTGGAATTGTTGACAAAAAATTGTCTGCGCGAAACTCGTGTGACAAATATTTTAGTAAAATTATGGAAAAAGCCAGATCATAAAAAAAGCTAGAATCCAAAAAAAAAAAAAAAAAATAACATAATAC
>Ga0228711_1005516_pt1 | contig 19222 bp, 13 predicted proteins | sample MedpolnodulmetaG_2_FD_177996 | JGI IMG/M metagenome (GOLD analysis project Ga0228711, IMG submission 177996) | Root nodule microbial communities from Medicago polymorpha collected in Santa Monica, California, United States - brown nodules | ecosystem: Host-associated > Plants > Roots > Nodule...
CGACAATTTTGATTTTTTTTTATTTTTATTTTTTTTTTGTATAAAAGAGGGCAAAAGCTCATTGATCTCTACTTTTATGAATCCCAAAAACAAGAGAAAGGTGGAAAAAAATGTTAGCAAGAATATATAAAATTTTACAACGTGTTATGGTTAAATATAAAGCATTTCTTTTAAGAAATATATATAAAACGTTCATTATAAAATAAAATAAAGCATGATAATTTTTTTTTAAAGGAGAAAACATGGCAGTTGTTTAATTAAAAAATAAGTTATGAACTTGGCCGTTATTTTTTAAGTCATGAACATGTTGTTTTATTAAAAAATAATTAAATTAAATTAATAGGGTTAAAATTGGAAGAAAATATGAAAAACTACTAGCTATAAGCTCAAAAGCTACTTGGAATAGCTTCTCAAAAAACGCTATAAGCTAGTGAAAAAGCTTTTAACCAAACACATCTTATTGTATCAAAACAAGCTTATAAGTTAGTCCAACAAGCTATAAGCTAGCCTATTCGTGTTACCAAACACAACCCATAGGTTGAATTTGATGTGAAATTTTAATTGTTAGAAGCCCTATAATGTAAATTAATTAAGATTGTATACCTAAATACAATTAAATAAAAATTAAAAATTACCTTATTAAAATTGATTTTTTTTATAGAAAAATTGACTTATTTATTTGACATTTAATGTTACATTTGTATATTACATTTTTTTTTTTTGAGGAAACATTTGTATATTACATTTTGATTGGTTGATATCTTGAAGGGGTAAATACCTCCTAAACAAGAGAGAGTAATGTAAAAAAAACCTCATAAAATATAATTATATATTTAACTTTAATTAATGTTATTCATATTGTTTATTTTAATTGGTCTAGTAATTATCACAAATTTATAAAGGGTAATCTAGAAAAAGCCCTAATCTAAACATTTGCCGCAAAATTATGATGCATCTCTTCTCTTCACTTCACCTCATACAAGGAAGTACTTACTTACTACAAAGAAGAAAGAAAGTAGAAAACATAATAGTTTAGCTCCCTTAATCGGTGGGACCCACTTGTCCATTTTCATAGCACAACACAATCTCAATGAGTGTTTGTATAGTTGCTTCATCTAAAAGGGTTCTCAAAAAAAGTGCCACAAATAGACAAATCCAAATGCAAGTCACATGGGAAGAAAGGATATGGTTCTAGAGAGAGAAACTGTGTAAAAGGGTTTTCTAGAGAGAGAAAAAAGTTTGTTTGTTTTCTTCTTTGGAATTCGTTGTAGCATTGTTGGGTGATTTCAAAAAGCTATCTTTTGAGGTGGGGTTGTTGCAAAATTTGCAATTTGTTTCTTCTATGTTCAGATTTTGGGAAATTTTGAGAAACCCTAATTTTGGTGGGTGAAGTAGTGTTTTATGGATGGATTTAGATTTCTTGAGAATCTGAGTTGGGTAGGGTAGGATTGGATCTGTGAAAAAAGTGAGGTTTTTGCTTTGAATTTTCTTCATTTTTTCGTTAATTTCTAGAGATGCTGGTTTTTCTTCATTCATGCATGTGGATTTAGAATTCTGGGTTCACTTTTTTTCTTTGAAGTGCTTGGAGAAACTGGTATGTGTTTGTATTCTATCATGTTTTTTAAGCTGTATTTGTTTAATTTGAAGTTTTGATGTGTTTGTTTAATCAATGTTCTTCAATTTTTAGCTTGTGAAGTTTGATGGTAACTTTTTTTGAATTATGATTTCTGTTTGTTGCATCTGCGTTCTGATTCAAGCTAAATTTTGCATGTTATATGATTTTTGTTGCTTATTGGTAAATGAATGCATGAAGATTTATCAATGTTGGCTTGTTAATTTGTGCAGAAAATGTTATTTAGTCTTTGTTGTTGATAGGAACTAAACATAGATTGAAATATGAAGTGAATTAAGGGAGATTAGTCCTACAACCAGAGGTTGTTACTGTTAAATATAGTTAGAGTTTGTTAAATATAGTTACAAGTTAGTTAGGTTAGTATTAATTACAAATTAGTTAAAGTTTGTTAGTTTAGTTATCCATGCTTCTCTACAGTTATAGGTAAACCAGTAAATACAGAAATGAAAACTTAAAGAAATAAATGGAGCAATGCTCCTTACATGATGAAAAACATGAATGAAAATTGGTAATAGAAGATAATATCAATTATGAGAGAGCCAATCTCTCTGAAGAAGAGTATGCAAAGTAGCACTTATCCTAGATTCATAGACTGCATTGGGATAAATGTGAATCTTTCTATATTGAAAAGCACCATTTCATGTAAAATAATATATCTCTGATCCCCTCTCTCTAAACTAATTTTGGAAAGAACGTGTTAATTGTGGGCAGGGTATGATGATATTGCTTTGAATGGACTTTTAGTTCAATGAATGCATTAATGGCGATAGTTATATAAGTCTGAATTTATCTTATTTTGAAACGAACAATTTCCTTATTTAGGTGTTTAAATGCATAAATTGTGAAATTAAGAAATTATATTCTTATGTAGATTCTCAGGTCCTTACGACGTGATTTTATTCGTGTTTACTTGGGTTTGCAGAAATGAAGTTCGTCAACCAGGGCATTTTGGCTGAAGAAACATGTTACTTCATGAATTTGTTTACAGTATGCAGGAGCTAGCCATTTATAATGGTGGGGTGGCAACATGTAGACCAGTAATAGAAGCTGTGAAGTGAAACTGCACTAGTCAGCAACAAAATGGAACATTTATGCGATGATAACTTTGAAGGATCTAATGAAGAAAGACAGATTTTTACAGAGGTCTTTTTTGGTGATGACACTTTTCAGTCTAGTCAGAGGCGTGTTATTTCTGGAGCCATCAACCTTGAACATGAATTCACAAAAAACACATTTAAGTCATTTGGCTCTAGTAATGAAAACTCGGTCATATGGCGTCCCTCGTCTTCAAGATTTACCCATCCCGAGGAGGACATTAATGCAATTCAGCATTCCAATGAGACTGCTCTGGGGTGTTTGCCAGAGAGTTTAACTTGTGAAGATCAGAATGATGAAAATGTAAATGTCAAACGTATGAAATTTTCTCTGCATGAACTTCCTTGTAGTAGATCTAATTCAGATGTTTTGGGTTCATCTGGAATTCCAAAAGTAGTAATTTCCAACCCGACTTGTGCTGCTACAGACTGTGATAGTGACTCGATTGCATTTCGTACAGTTGAATCATCTAAACGCGGTGTGATATCTAGTTGCTATCTATTGAAGCATAACTTGGTACAGAAAATTCATGCTTCTAATGATGATGCAGATGTTACAAATTGTAAATCTAAAACAGAAGATGGGAACATCCCAAAGGAGGTGTCTGTAAGTAAGGCAGTTGCTTCTCCTGTATCCCAGGAGAGCTCGGCAAACAGGCTAGTAGTAACGAGTCCATCAATCACTGTTGTGAAGAAGTCCGAGTCTCCCTTACGAACTGAGGAAATGCCTGAAGGGTTTCAATCTTCTAATATGGTTATCTCAAATTCATTGTCCCAGCTTGACCAAGAGGATCCCCGTCCCTTACTGCAGTTTCATATCGTGCAGTTGCTTACGATGTCAGGATGGTCTATTGGGAAGCATCAACGGCCTTCTAGGCGGTGGATGGAGTCATTCTACAAGACACCAACGGGAAAAACTATGCGGGAATTTACAAAAGTTTGGAGATTATGTGGCCAACTTTTGTCTGTTGAAAAGTGCAATGTAACATATGGAGGCCGTAAGGAATGGACCAATATTAGCGATTTTTGGTCTGATCTATCGAGTGCACTGAAAAATGTTGAAAAATTAAAAAACCAGCCAGAGACTGCTGCTATGTTGGCTTATCAATGGTGGATTATGGATCCTTTTGTAGTAGTTATACATTTTGATAGAAAGGTCGGTGCTCTGAAAAGGGGGGAAGAGGTTATAAAAGCAAGTTGTAGTTTAGTTTCTAGCAAGGGTAAAATGGCATATTCTTCAAAAAAAGAGGGTAAAATGGCATATGCTCCAGTTGATTCAGCCTTGGAGAATACATCTCACACTCTTTCTGAACAAAAGCACGACCAAGCCATTTTCTGCGACTCTTCAACAGCCACCAGAACCACAGAAATATCTGCTTTTATGATAAACAGTCATGCTTGTAAACAGACATCTGACGGTAACCAAGAAGATATGTATGTCGAAGAACATAAACCAAACATCATAGAAAACCGATTAATGGAAATGTCAGTGAGCAAAAGTAGTATGGATCTAGCCTCTTTACCTGCTTGTGCATTGGGTAGCACTGTTACCCATTCAAGTGCTTCCTCTTTTGATGTTCTTACAAGCTCTGGAAATTTGGATTTGGAATCTAAAGTGAATGCTGTTCATCAAGCTAAACTTAGAAATTCTAAAAGCTTTGATAAGCACGCATCAGAAAATCGGTCCGAATGCAGTGAGGAAGAGGGGAGGAAAATCTCAATGGCTTCTGTTTTTGGGAAAGATAGTACATGGTCTTCCTCTAATGGTATTCTTAAAAAGAAAATGCGGAAGAAGTGCAAAAGGATATCTCAAATCAAACCGAGTATGTTATACCACAGTGACATACTGGGATCAACTATTACTGATCAGGTGCAGTCACTGAATGGTGATGTATGTGGCACTCAGACTGTGTTGGAAGAAGTTCAAGATTATGTAGTTGACAGTGTGGGAAAAAAAAGGAACAAGAAGAAGTTATCAGGCAGTGCAAACCAGCGACATATTAAGAAAACAAACTACTCCATTACTAAAACAAATAAGTCCAATAGATGCCATATTGAAGATGACGATCTATTAGTGTCAGCAATACTCAAGAATAAGGACTTCAACCCAAAGATAATCCGAGGTAAATCTAGAGCTAAATCCGGCAAATCAAGGGGTTTGAGAAAGCTTAAAAGCCATAAAGGCCGTTGCAGGTTGCTGCCAAGGAATCCTTGTATTGGAGGGAAGCACAATATGGATGGGAAGAAGTATTATCTTGGGGAAAGGACTCTCTTGTCCTGGTTGATTGAGAATGAGGTCATATGTTTAAATGATATCATTCAATACCGTAACCCTAAAGATAATTCTGTCACTAAGGACGGCAAGATCACCAAAGACGGTATTGTTTGTAAGTGTTGCGGTAAGGTGCTTACATTATCAGAGTTCAAGATTCATGCTGGGTTTACACTGAGTCGCCCTTGCTTGAATCTTTTCATGAAGTCTGGTGAGCCCTTTACACTTTGCCTCCTTCAAGCTTGGTCAGCTGAATACAAAGCCAGGAAAAGTCAAAATCAAGCTGGGAACATTGTTGATAATGACAGAAATGATGATTCGTGCGGGTTGTGTGGTGAGGGAGGTGAGCTGATATGTTGTGATAACTGTCCCTCTACTTTTCACCTGGCTTGTTTGTCCGCTCAGGTCAGTTGCACTCGGTTTATCTTTTTTCTTCTGTTCAAATATAGTAATATTTTTCTTCTGTTCATGCCTTGTCATTGCTGATAGATTGTTTTATTCATTTATTTTGGGAATTCAAACCTGCTATTGAGTGGTTGGTTTAACATTCTCTTGTACCATTCTCACATATACACATCTTTACAATAGCAAAACACTTGTAGTTCTGTCCCTTCCTGCGCGAAACCCTGGAGATAGTTTAATTTTTCTGCTTTGTAATTGGGAATGTTTATTTTGACTTTGCTGATTGCTAGCAAATATTGTTGCAATTAAAATTTTCCATCATAGGCCATATCACTTGTAAGAACATGAATGAATCATCATCAAGGGTAAAGTTTCTCTGTATGATATACTATATTTTGCTTGCTTTTTACGAGCCAATACAAACGAACTGTCAAACATTATGCTATGTTAGCTGTGATTTGATGAGTAGGTTCCATGAGTATATTCGCTCTCTTGATATAGACCTGCTGGCATGAATGAATTGCAATGTATTACCAACACATGCACATCTCTATCTACGTCGCTCTAATACGCCTACTTCTTTTTATTCCATGCATTCAAATATCAATTAAGTCTATTTTGTATTGTTTGTATTCTTATGGATGTGACTATTGTTGGGTTTCTCTTACCCTGCCTCAGAAGAATGACACATGTTTTGTTTCTGTACATCAGGAGATCCCCGATGGCAACTGGTACTGCATATACTGCACTTGTCGGATTTGTGGAAATTTGGTCGTTGATAAAGAGGTTTCAGATGTACATGATTCATCGCAATGTTCACAATGCGAACATAAATGTAAGTTTGACCTTCATGTTCACGTTGCATAATAGATTGCATGGTTTAAACTTTAAATATTTTCATAGAGCTTGTAGATTGATATCAAGTTGAGTTATACCATATAAATTTGTCTTTTGTGTTTGATCTTATTTTGAATTATTATAATGCTAATGGCTGAACAATTTGTTGGTTCAGTTTCTTTTTTTTTTTTTGAATAAACAAAACGGTTCAAATATTGTTGGTGCTGTTGTTGTTTTTTCTGCATAAAGGTTGCATATGTTTGACTCCTCAAACTCTACAATTTTTGGTGCTTCATGTGCTTAGCTTGACTCATTACAATTTATTATAACAAATGATCAGTTAATTTGATTATGGATAATAATTTTTTACTTATTTGAAAGTTCATGCACTGTTTTGACTTTCTGATGCTTCAATAATGATACCATTTGATTATGATGGATTTGTAATGAATAGATCACAAGAAATGCCTCGGAGAAAGAGATAAACAAGAAGGAACTGTTTCAGACACTTGGTTTTGTAGTCAAAGTTGTCGGGAGGTACTATACTGCAATTTCTCAAATTTCCATACTTCCATTTGTATTGAGTTTCTTGAATATGGAAAATTATGTCTTATTGCCTGTGACATATTGTATGACAGTGTAATGGCTTGTTATGACTTAGTAATTTAACTATATATAAATTGCAGATTGCATTCAATACTTTTTGAAGGTTATGTTTGGTTTATGTTTTAAAAGTACTTGTAGGTTTTTGGCATGTCAAAAGTTGATATTTTGATCAAAGTTCTTTTAATGTAGCAAGTATAGCTCCAAAAGGTTGCTTTTTAGATAAACAAGTTTAAAATAATAAATTTAGAATGTTGTCTTTGATATGAATATCGTGAGTATGATTTTCTAGTTATATCATTCTTATTTTTATTTTTTTAACTAAAGTGTGTGGTAACAATAGGTAACTAAAATAGCCATATATTGTGAGTAGAACGACTTTGGCAAGTTTTAATTGCCGTATTTTGTTCTAACTATTGCATGCTTCCTTTTAAAGTAAGAGAAGTCAAAACCTTTTTACTGACACGTAAAAGGATAAATTTTGATTCTTCTCATTATTTTTAAAGATTGTAATTATTTCTACACGTGTCATAAATTGATTGTCCCTAAAGCTTAGGCAGTGGGTATCAACGACCCTCACACGAGAGCTCTTTTGGCTTGAAGTGTGGACAAATGCACTGGCCCACTCTACTCTTCTACTGTGTGCTGAAAGTCACTTTTTTTATTAGAATGGGGGCATGGCAAGGATCAAATTTTCAATTACTCTGCCGTAGAACCTCTAATATCATGTTGTTTGAGCTGTTATGTGAAAGGTCATAAATGGTTTTATATAAGGATGGAAGAGTCTATTACTTGTCACATTAGCTTTTATCTCTATCTTTTGGCGTAGTTGCTTTCGTTACATACCACTGGTGTTTATGCTTGTCTTAAAATATTTGTCTATGCATTCACACCTTTAAGAGGTATTCGCTTGGTGGAATAAGGAGCAGATAAATAGATTTACCTGTGAATAATCATGGATACTTGATGTAGCACTTCGGTTAATAGGTAATCGGTATCAAAGCTAGTCACTGGCTGCTTGAAAAGGGTTAACTAGGGAAGGGCTGACCGGAAAGGCCGAGTAAAGAGTCGTAGTCACTGAGATGTAGGCTCTCAGAGGCAGTGCTACGATACGAACTTGGTTATTATGGTGTGCCCAAATCCCACATCAAGTTGTATGAGATAATCGTTAGAGTATTTACGTGGCTTGGTTGCTCCCTCTCGATAGCTAGCTTTTAAGGGAGGATTCCCCAAGTCCTTGGATACTTATCAGTATGATGGGTAGCATTATTCCCTTTGTTCCAATTTTTTCCTTCTGTTTTATTAGAATAATATTATTAAACAACGTGGGTTTTTTATTTCACTGTAAGGCTTGTTAGGAGTTACAAGTTTACAGTTAGGTAAAGAGAAAATCAGGGACAACAGATGGCTTATATTATAATATTGATATGAGAATGCGTTGAAGTAAACCTAACCTAGAATGCGGTTAATAACTAGATCAGGTGCTACTACTACAGCTATTAGCCGTAGCGTACTAACTTCGAGACAAACTAATAACATAGTAAAATGTTATTTTATTATCCTAACATCATCTCATTGGTGTTATTTAATCAAGGACTTGACTTTTTGGTATGTGCAGGTATACTGTACTCTCCAATCTCAGGTTGGGCTAGTTAATCAAGTTGCTGATGGCTTCGCCTGGACGCTTCTTAGATGCATACATGATGACCAGAAGGTTCATTCTGCTCAGTGGTTTGCCCTAAAGGCAGTATGCAATACAAAATTAGCTGTCGCCCTTACAATCATGGAGGAGTGTTTCGTGTCAATGTTAGATCTAAGAACAGGCATCCACATGATACCCCAAGTTTTATTCAATTGGGGGTTAGTGGTTCTTCCCATGACAATTTTTCCACCTCTTCTTTGTACTTCATCATTTAAATGTCCAAATAATACCCCGTCTCTTATGCTCTATTTCAAAGCCTCAACTTTAGGATTTTGTCTCGTCTTGATTTGTAAGGCTTTAACTTCCATGTGGTTTTCAGGTCTGATTTTGCTCGTCTGAATTTTCAAGGGTTTTACACAGTGGTGTTGGAAAAACAGGATGTGTTAATATCTGTAGCATCTATCAGGTGAAAACAAAACACACACACATACATACATGTGCTATTGATGATATAATTCAATGTACTTAAGTTCTTCTGACATTTATGAAAATGGCTCTATTTCAGCTACTTTTTTTTATTATGTAAAGACAATTATCTAAATGCTTTTCAGTTATGCTCAAGCTTACCCTTCCAGTAGATTTATGAATGAATTGAGTTATAGTCACCTTTTGTTTTATTTGAAATAGCATCTGTGTTTTATTGGGTTGTTCTCAAGCCTTTTACTTATTTGCAGAGTGCACGGGACTACCGTTGCAGAGATGCCTCTAATTGCAACTTGCAGTCGGTATCGTCGCCAAGGAATGTGCCGACGCCTCATGAGCTCAATCGAAGAGGTAAATCTGGCTGTAATTTCATGTTTATCCAACATTTATTCAAACAGAACAGATATAAAATATTGTTTCAGTTTCACCCCAGTTGGATTAACACTCCCTTGTTCATAAGAAGAATTATTCTTTGAAATTTGATATGGATTTGCACTTGGTGACTTTCTTTTTATATAAGAGTAATATAGCAGTGCATTTTCTGTTACTGGGCAAAATTGTGCGGGTCTCATTAAAGAGGGAGGGATGGTTCACATGATTTAGTGATACCCACGTAAATTTCACTTAATGATAAATTTTTGTTGCTGATAAGAGCGTGTTAGTAGAGAACATATTGCTAATTATTGCGCTGTGTATAAACAGCTATGAATTTGGAATATTCCTGCATTTGTTTCTTTTGGCTTTCTCTCATGGCCTTCCATGTTTCTAAATCCATTTCTTTCATTAGCAGATGTTAACATCTGTCAAGGTAGAAAAGCTTGTGGTATCAGCCATTCCGGATTTGGTGGAGACTTGGACCAAGGGCTTTGGATTCGTGCCTGTAGGCGACATTGAAAAACGAAGGTTAAAGAAAAACAACTTAATGGTTTTTCCTGGAACAGTGTTACTTGAAAAATCCTTGTATGGCAAGAAGAAAGATGAAGGTATTTTCATTTGGTGTATTTGGTTAGTGTACTATTATTGTAAGAGATTAGTTTCGATATACTGGCAGTGTAACAATCTTTTATACTGTCAACCAATCAAAAATCATCCTTTCGTATGACTTTTATGGTAAATATAATTAAAGTAAAATATTTAAATTTTTTAATGATTGCGATTACTTGAAACAGTCGTTGCATATCGATTAAATCTTTATCATAAACCTGTAAATAAAAATCATTGTTTTGTTTGCTGAAACAGGATTGTGTGATCAATCAACTTTAGCAACAGATGAATCGTTCAAAGCAGGTATCTGTTCTGAAGGAATGGACATAGCCGAATCATTGCCGCTAGATGTTGGGAACGTAGCTACCAACGAAGTTGGTGCTAAGTCAGAGTATGAACCTGTGGACTGCAAAAATCAACCAGACAATAGGGCCGACAGTGAAATCAGCAGAGATGATAATATTCTAGCCGTTGAGATTGCATTAGGAGACAGAGAATCAACAGAGACAAGTAGGTCTTTCGGTGAAGAGAAAATCACCCCTTTTGAAGGAAACAATGTGGAGGAACCAAGAACAAGTGCCAACAGAGATGGCACTGAATCTGGTGGAAGAGTTTTTGAGGACAAGAATATCAATATAGGTGAAGTAAAGGAAAATGATTTGCATGAACATGTTTCAAATGTGTCGTGCAAGACATTTTCAGGCAACAATTTTGACACAGTATCTAATTTTGAATGCTCAGCGATGTATGATGAAACCGTTATTTTTGGTTCACTAGCAAACTCTGCAAATTAGAGAAATGGTGTGATGCTCTTAATATACATGTTATTGGTCATTTTTTCTTTTTGGGTTTCAATAGGACCCAAGTAAAAAAAGAAAAATACATTGGAAGTAAAGGGGTGATATAATTAGGCCTCAACATTAGCTAGCGTGAAATGAAATCTGTTCTAACTTGGTGAATGAATTATCTTAACAGAATGAAAAAGTAGAGAGGGACTACAATCTCCTCTCTCAATTTTGAGAAAGGAAATGATTTTAAAATGTTTTAAGTATGACTAGCAATCCTTTTATGTAGTTGCTCACAGCCATGTTTCTTTGTCGTTAACCGATCACTGATTCACTATAATTTCTTCTCTCCTGCTACAGCCTTACACCATCTCTTAATCTACATAAATTTCATCTGTGCCACAAATCATATAGTTTTCAAGGCTAAAACTACATTGCTAGGATACAAGGGAAAGCATTGTTGGCATTGCAAATTGATGGATATAGTTGATAAATGATTGGTTTTAGCATCATATATGTCCTTGTGATTAACAACAACTCATATTGATGCTTTCACCAAAGCAGAGAGAATGGTCAATAAAAAATCAAGCAAACTATCATAGCATAAGTGTAGATTCACGTGAACACAACTTAGCCTTTGTTTAGAACCACAGCCAGAATTTTCACGTCCGACGTGTTTGGAATGCGAGAAACAAGTGAAAATGTAGATTCAAACCCCATAAAGGGCAAGTTTGAACCCGAAATGTTGCACTTCCTCTCCCTCTAGTATGTCTAGATATTAAAATGTTTCTTCATTCAATATACTTACTTATTATCATATCAATTATTATACATATTTTTATTGTCATTTCAGTCCCTATATAAAGAGCTATTGTGAGTATTGAGAGACTATTGTGATTAACAAAGTGCACAATCACATACTATTTTAAAATTTTGATACATTGAAAGAGACTATTGTGGCTACTAATTACACATTTAGGGACCAAAATAAATATTACCCCATAACATTTTTGTTGACAAAAATAAGAGAAATGATATTTGAATATATCTTCTGCAACAACTATTTTGACAACTCTAAGTATATAGGGGTATTTTTATAAAGAGATGTGTTATTTGAATGACTATTTGTATGACAACTTTTGAAATTAAAACAACCATTAATTTGCATAGAAAATGAGATATTGACACAAAAATCAAAACAATATAGAGAAATTAAAATTATGGTTTTGAATAAATAATTTGCACATGTAAAGAAGTTTAAAATAGAAATGTTGTATTGGACTTTGTACATTTTGAATAAATAATTGTTGTTTAACATGTGTAATGTTGCACATGTTAGACAAACCCTTATTTTTTCTTTGTAGTGCTTAAAAATATAATGTGAGTATGAGAGAGAAAACTGCTTTGAAAATTGTAAAAAAACGATTGTACAAATATCATTTCTCTTTTATAAAAGCAAAAGGAAAAAAAACTCTAAAATACCATACTAATAAATGAAAGATAATCTTGAGTCATTTTATAGGTTATTAAAAAAGCTTTGTCAAAAAAAATAAAAAGTTGTTGAAAAAATTATCGCAAAATAGATGTCAGTATATCATAACTCAAAAAATAGAAATAAAGCCTAAGCTAGAGTGAAAATAAGAAGAGATTTACTTTTCCCACCCTACCGCCTTCTAGCGTGTCCTGCGTTTTGGACCAAAATACCCTTTGTCCGGATTATATATCCGGACAGATTACAGATAATATATTCCGAAATGTTCAGAAAAGCATATTGCACCATTTCATTTGTGAGACTTGAACATGTTCAGAGTGCTAGCCGTTTCGGAAATTATAATCCGGACATAATAATGGTATTCCGGATTATAATTTCCGAACACCCTGTATTTGAAGTGAGCGGGAAAAATAGTCGTTTTTTTTCGGAAAACGAAATCCGGACTGCTAGGTTATATATACTTCTCCAGAACTTAGCTGAAGCAGACCACCTTTATCACAAACACTCCCTACACCTCTAAAAAACACTCCATTTTGGACGAAATCATGGTTTGGAGCAGCAATCTGGCCATCTGAGGGGGTAACATCATCATTTTCGTCTGAATGTAAAGGTAATGTGTATATAAACCTTCCCCCATTCGTTTTTTAGGCGATTTCCTTTTGATCACGTCATATGATCTGTACTGGCCTGATCCGGAAAACGAATTCCGGACTACATTCATACATTCCGGATTTTGAAATCCTGAATGCACCAGTACGGGAAAACTATGTTCATTTTTTGACTATGCTTGACACTGTTTTCAGTTATGGTTGTTCCGGTGGATCCCTCAAATGATGGTCCAGCTGAGATTGAACATCCTATCATGTTGCCGGTTCTCTTACTTGAAGGTGTGCATGGTTCCAGAATTGCCAAATCCGATAATCTCCCACCACCACCACCGAAACTTGAAATTTTTTCAGGCGATGCGAAAGTAGAGGATGCTCCTCCTCCTATTCCTGTTGTTTGTATTGATCAGCGAGAACATTTTACCACTACACAAAAGTTTGCAACACGGAATGATTTGTTGGAGTGGGTTCGAGAGAAAGCTAGGAAGCTCGGTTTTTCCACTATTATTGGTAAATCCGATAACGGTGGCAATGGAAGAAACACATTTGTTACTTTGATATGTGAAAGGGGAGGTTCATACACCGAGTACAAGAGAAAGAGTCGGCGCGAGATAGCTAGTTCGGTTAAATGCGAGTGTCCGTTTTGGCTGAGAGGTTACTTGTTGACTGCTGGTGATTGGAGCGTCAAAGTTGGTGATGGTAAACACAACCATGACATGACAGATGTTTTGAAAGGTCATAAAACCGCCGGTCGTCTAAACCCAAATGAACGTGTTCACATTCAAGAGATGGTGGATTCAAACATTCCTCTGAGGCAAATGCTTACCAACTTACAGAAGAGGAACCGCACCACTTCAACTACTATCAAACATGTTTATAATGCATGTCACAGGTATAGGCGGTCCATTAGGGGTACGAGGAATGACATACAACATCTCTTGAAGTCTTTGGTTGATAAGGTTACGTGTATCATTGTAGAAAGTATTGTGATTCTGATGATGTCAATGATGTTTTTTCGGCACATCCAAATTCTATATCAAGTTGTTTATCACGTTCTCCACTGTGCTTGTGTTGGATTCCACCTATAAGACCAACAAGTATCGTCTTCCATTGCTTGAGTTTGTTAGTAACACCTCTACCATGAAAACATTCTCTATTGCTTTTGCTTATATGATGTCTGAGAGGCAGGACAACGTTTATTGGGCTCTTGAGAAGTGTCGTGAGATGTTGCACTCCAAAGATCTCTATCCCAAAGTCGTTGTCACTGATCGGGACAATGCTTTGCTCAATGCTGTGGAAAATGTTTTCCCTAAAGCTACTACTTTGTTGTGCTCATATCACATTGGACAAAATGTGAGAGCAAAGTGTAAATTGGATTGCAAAGTGAAGGATCTCAAAAGCAATAATGGGAAGTGATCAAGCCTGCTTCGGTGGTGAAGACTGTGATGGCTGCATAGTTGGATATTGTGGAGTTCGAAATGGAGGAAGCATATATTGATACTTAAAACCAGTTCAAATTTGTATGCGCAAAATTTCTTAAGTTTTTGGATTATGTTGAAAACACAATTTTGGATCCGGTTAAGGACAAGTTTGTGAGGTTTTGAGTTGACAAAAACCTTCATATGGGGAATACTACAACAAACAGAGCTGAATCTGCACACGCTCGGTTGAAAAAGTATCTGAGTAGTAGTATGGGTGATTTAAGTACAAACTGGAAATCTGTTCATGACATGCTAGAGTTGCAACATACCGCAATACATGTTTCATTTCAGACGAGCATTATCATGCTTGGACATATGTTCAAAGGAAAGGTGTTGTGGTCTAATTTGATCCGAAACATTTCAAGGGAAGCTTTGCATCATCTCGTAGTGGAGTACAATAAAGCACTTGAAATTGGTATAGATAAATCAAAATGTGGTTGTTTGAGTTTGATCACTTATGAATTGCCGTGTGCGTGCATGATTGCTTTGAAGATCAAGAACGACACCGCCATCCGTTTGGATGAAATTCACACTCACTAGAAGAGGTTGAGGTTTGAGTACGAGGTTGACCCGAAGCTTCATAAAGCAGACATCTCTCTATTGCCAGATGGGATATTCTTCAGGTATTTTTTTTTTTAAAATTGTGTTACTTTAGGTTATGCCCAGGATTTGAGTTTCTGTAATATGTACTGGTGCAATCCGGATTATATAATCCGGACCATATTGTTGGATTCCATATTATATAATCCGGAATGGTAGCATTTCCGCCCCATGCAAGTGAATTTAAGGCCCATGCAAAGGGTTATCGGGATGTTCCGGATTTTATATTCCGGATTTTGAAATTCGGACTGTATCAGTATACATACCAGAATGCATGTTTCTGCCTATTTTTCAGCAATAACCAAAATGACAGTTTTTTACACACTGTAGGCCCGGTTCAAGGACGCCGATTACAACATGAAGGTGCATTTGAAAGAACAATTCTGACAATTTGTTTTACCGGAGACCACCTCTATGCGTCCACCCTCAAATAAGGTCACCACCAAAGGAGCTCCAAAGAAAGATAAGCAAAACATTCGATCGACAAGGCGGTCCCCTTCCCTATGGGAGATTGTTGAGTCCCAGGAGCAAGAGACACAGGGTTCACAGACAAAATCAACAAGGACGAGTAGAAAGAGTGCACGGAAAAGCAACATGTCTCCTACTCCTCCTAAGCCAATTCCAAAAAATCCAAAGAAGTCAACACCTGTTAAATTCCACATACCACACAAAGACCAAATCCCAATTTGGATGCATGACTTTATTGAAAAGGTTACAGATGTACCCGGTGATGGCCATTGTGGGTTCCGAGCAGTTGCGGTCCTACGTAACTTGACTGTTGATGATCACCAAATAGTTCGGTACAACCTTTACAAAGAACTTGTCGGTGTAGAAAATGCCCGCTATCGGAGGATGATTAATGATGATAGACGGTATAAAGAGGTCTCAGACGCTCTATCCTACGACGGTATTGGGAATGCACCACGGGATAAATGGATGACCATGCCTGATATGAGTTTTCTCATCGCATAGAAATTCAACCAAATGGCTGTTGTGTTGTCCATTGGGAAATCAAAACCCTATTTCCCTCTATGTGGTCCACTGCCGCCGCCAAGTATCCATCCGTTGATGTGTCTGGCATATGTGAATGACAACCATTTTATGGCATTGAATTTGAAGGATGATTGTCTGATTCCTCCCACTTCCGCTCTATGGAGACAATACCATCGAGAGGATGCAGACACCTGACTTGATAGATATGCCAGCCGGATGACAGATTATAATGAGCTAAGTCAGGCGGCGGTATGTAAATCTTGATCCCGATGAGAGGGTTGGTCCTGGTCCTGGTCCTGGTCCTAGTGTAAAGGTTGAAGTGGATGATAGTCTCATTGATCTTTCGGCGCCATAGATTAGATATATATCATTAGTTTAGTTGAAATGTATATCATTAGGTGAAATGTGTAATGATATAAATTCAACTCTTTTTTGGTATAATGATATATATACATAATCATTTTTTGATATAATATTTAAGTTAATTGTCTTTTATACATACATATATAATGATTTATTGAAAAATAATGATAAAAACCACAATGACATGCAAATCTGATTCAATTATATGTAACGGTGCAATCTGGATTATATAATCCGGATTGTACCAAGGGTAATTTTGGAGGAAAAAAAATAGGGTGCGCGAGGAAAAACATGGGGTGGGAAAAGTAAAACTCAAATAAGAATGGAGGTAGTGGGTGCCGCTGTAGCTATCGTAGTATAGTATAGGTGCATGCTTATTGTCAAAGCAAGCAAGCATACATAACTCCCTCCGTCACCACCTTTCTCCTCATCAGTTCCACTGTCTCTCTCATTCTTCATTTTTACGATAACAACAATGCTATGATCACATGATCCAATCTTCAATTCTTCAACCACAACCGGAACTTGTTACAGTTCCGGTCTAAACTCTAAACCCTCACAATGCCATCCTTTTCCTCCAAACCTTTCTTCAACTCACGCCACCCAATTCCATCTCGTAGATCCTCCTTCATCATCATCATCATCACCCTCCTCTTCTTACTCCTTATCGTTTTTCTTAAACCGTTTCAAAACAATCGCTGCCTCAATGCTAATCCTAGATCCGTTCGCGTTATATGGGATCACGGCGGTGGCAGCACCACCACAATCGGTGGTGGAAATGATAGGCATAAGGTTATGGCATTTGTTGGGATTCAAACTGGGTTTAGATCTGTTGGGAGACGTGAATCTTTGAGGAAGACTTGGTTTCCTTCCGATCCTAATGGACTTCAACGGTACTAATCTCTTTTTTGTTTCCGAGATGAAAAATTTATGATTTGAATCATGTTATCGTCTACAATTCTATCAAATTGTTAATATCGACGTAAGGATAAGATTAGAAATGACATTAGTAGAAAAAATGGTAGTAAACAAGCTTAGGTGATCTGGACATGTACAGATAAAGAGATATAGATTTTGTAATAAGGAGAGTAGATAAGATGGTGGATAGTCGGATCAACAGAGGTGGAAGAAGACCTAGAAAAACTATCAGAGAAACTATTAGGAAAGATTTGGAAATTAATGAGTTGGACCGAAATATGATGTATGATAGAACATTATGGCGTAATTTGATTCACAAGTTAGACCGAAATATGGTATTAGGAAAGGCTTGATTGTTGTTGTTCTTAATATCGATGTTTTGATGTTAGGATAATGTGATGTGATTCTTTATATTGTAGCATTGAGGTTTGATTTGAAGTCTCATGTTTGATTAAGTCCCTGTTTGGATAATTGACTTATTTTGTAGCTTATAGCATGAGCACTTATTATGATGAGCACTTATGTATAAGCTATTTCTATAACTAAAGATAAAATAGCATTCAATTGTTTTTCTATAAGCTGTTTGCGTAAGCTATCTAAGAGAGCTTATGAAAATAAGCTGAAAACAACATGTCATAAGCTGTTTTCGTAATTTCTCCCAAACAATTTCACAAATGCTTATGCTAGTAGATAAGTTCAAATAAGTCAATCCAAACAAGCCCTAAGTTGTGTTTTGTATTACAAGAATTGGAAGTTTTCCCTCTGTGGTCTTGTTTTTGGATTCCATTCATTAGCTAGCAGTGTAAATTAAGTGCTCAAACTGCATTATGCCTTATGTTAGTGGGTTTTGGTTGATTTTGGGCTTGAAAATGCAAAACATAACCAAAGTTTTTTCTTCTTCATTATATTATAATATTCTCTATTATGATTCATCTTTTTCAATGGTTTTACTTATGATTTTACATGGCATCCGTCTGAATCTAACTATTGGACTATTGTCTTTTTGATGTACTTTTGTTACTGGTGCAATTTGGGGTCTGAATTCTGAAAATGATGTAATTTAATTGTCCTCATATTGATTTTTTGCTATTGCTTGCAGCTTGGAAGAAGCTACTGGATTGGCTTTTAGGTTTGTTATTGGTAAAACGAGTGATAGATCAAAGATGTCTGCGCTTAAGAGGGAAATAGCCGAATATGACGATTTCATTCAATTGGATATTGAAGAGGAGTACAGTAAGCTCCCATACAAAACGTGTGTTCTGAGAATTAGTAAACTGATGAGCTTTATATCTGTAATGTGTTTCTAAGCTAAAAATATGGTCATTTATTACAGGTTGGCTTTCTTTAAAGCTGCTTACGCTCTTTTTGAAGCCGAATTTTATGTCAAAGCTGATGATGACATATATTTAAGGCCAGGTGCAATTTCTTTCAGGGTTTAACCTAGTTTTAATGTTGTTATTACATTTTCTTGAAAGAGCCAAATGATCAGGATTTTTGCAATCTTTATTGTCAGACCGTCTTTCATTGCTGCTTGCAAAAGAGAGATCTCATTCCCAGACGTACATGGGATGCATGAAAAAGGGCCCTGTTTTCACTGATCCGAAACTCAAATGGTTAGTGTATACATCTTTAATTGTGCCCTTCCTGGCTTAATTTCCTGAACTTTTCAATTTTTACCCATTTCACTTTATGATGGGCATAAAATATTCGAATATTAAATTGTTTCTGTCATTGCATATAACAAATATTAGTTCTATCCTGATTTATGAATCTTTAATTCGGGAGATCAAATATTTGATAATAAATTTTAGTTAAACTGCATCAGCCTCAAAGGTAATGAAAATCATTGCTTAATCTCATTTTTTCCCATCTCGTTGTTTTTATTTTTTATTTCTCCCACTTTCCTCTTAACATAAACTAGGGATCAAATCATGTAACTTCCAATATTTGTGGAGTCCTAAATTGTTATTTGCCTCCTTTTTTTTTGGGGGGGGGGGGGGGGGGGGGGGGGGGGGGGGGGTGGGGGGTGGGGAGT
>Ga0228711_1005517_pt1 | contig 19215 bp, 11 predicted proteins | sample MedpolnodulmetaG_2_FD_177996 | JGI IMG/M metagenome (GOLD analysis project Ga0228711, IMG submission 177996) | Root nodule microbial communities from Medicago polymorpha collected in Santa Monica, California, United States - brown nodules | ecosystem: Host-associated > Plants > Roots > Nodule...
CAAAATATTTTTAAAAGAGCTTTGTGATTTTATTACAAATTATCATAAATAAAATAAAAGACATTTTTTTTTATAAAAAATTAAATTTCCTAAAGACCTGATTTTTTTTAGACCAAATGAAAATTTATAAATTATTATATAAAACATTATCATAAATTAAATTGTAAGAGTTTGGAAATAATCCAATACTAGAAATATAGTACATCATAAACTTGAACGATTTTTGTTTTCCAACAACTTAGTGGCTATTTGATTTCTAACTCTATCTATGTAGCTCCCATCTTGTCCTCTTAAATTATATGAACTCAAATCTTCAGTAATGTTTCTTTCTTCTTCTCGTTCGGGCATGTATCCAGGGATTTGATCCCATTTGTTGAATTCCTCATCTTGAACGCCACATATTCGAATGAAGTTATGAAGTGCTGTTGTTGCAACTATGATCTTTTCTTATTTGATTAGCGAAAATGGTCGCATATCACATAAAATATGCCACATTTTCTTCCAAATGCCAATTGTTCTTTCAATGACATTTATAAGTGACAAATGTGCATGGTTGAATACTTCATGAATGCCTTGTGCTTCACTGCCATCTCTAAAATCAGGAATGTGATATCTTTCATCTCTGTATGGTGATAGATATCCTTTCCTGTTTGGATATCCTGCATCAACCAAGTAATACTTTCCTAGAAGTATTTAAAAATAAAATAAAAATCACTGTTAGTTTATGCATAAAAGTTATTGTCAAAACTACATAAATCACAAATTTTATTTATAAAAAAAAAAAGATTAATCGTACCTTCAGGAGGATGAGGGAACACATTTTTCATTTCTTCAAGGACTGACGTAAGAATACGTGTGTCATGCGCAGTACCAGGCCAGCCAACAACAACAAAAGTGATTAACATGTCTAAGTTACAGACTAACATGACATTTTGCGTTGGATATCTTTTTTCTGCCAATATAACGAATTTGATCTTTAGTAGGCTCAATGGCAGTAATATGCGTTCCATCTATAGCATCAATGCATCATTCAAAATAAGGCCAATATCTTCTATCATCCTTGATTTTGGACGGAATTTCTGTGAAGTTAAAATTAGGTGGCCTCACAATTTCTTTTGCTAGTAAACATAAACTTTCTAAAACTTCACTAAACTTCCTACTTACGGTCTCTCCTGATTTTCCAAATTTATTTTGAACATTTCTATTAGTCTCGCTATGTGCACAACTCCGAAGAAACATAACAAGTGCCTCCAATGATGTCATTTCGTTTAATGGGTGCAACCATCCCTTACTCACTAATAACTTTTCAAGTTTTAATACAGCATGAGTTTTCATTCTAAACATATTATAACTTTCACCTGGAGTGTTAAGAGTTTCTCGAACCCAATTCTATCCATGAGAATAAAAAAATATATTACCTTGCTTTAGTAAGTATTTCATGTGATAGTCATATGCAATCATCATTGCCCCATAACATATTTTATAAAACATGCATTTTCTTTTTTTAACTTTTCTTGAATGCTCATTGATCTGATTAGAAGACATCTGTAAACAATGACATTACCAAATGAAAATAAATCTAGATGCATAAAATTATAATGTTAAAAGTATTTAACCAACTCATTTGATCAATAATGAATCATTTGTTTTTTCATTCTTATGTTTTTTTTTTATCTTTTCAATCACTTTAAAGTTATACACCCATATCATTCTATCAATATTCTTTGATCATTCTAACAATAAAAGATCCAACTAGATAAATAGGTGAGCAAATTGAATGGATCTGAATATAGTTTAAGTTTCTAACGATATATGTAATGAAACAAAAAGATCTATAATATAGTATAAGTTTTTAACAAGAGTAATGAACAAAAGCTTATAACAAGAGTTAGGGAATGACAAGGCTAATGAACAAAAGCAAAACTGAAATATATAGTATAAGCTTTTAACAAGAGTAATAGAGTATTACTAAAGAACAAAAGGACAAAATCTGATCAATGAAACAAAAGTATAAAACATGAATGATATTCATATCCCCTAAAAAAGAAAGAATGATATTCATATCATACAAAAGGATAAAGAAAGTACCTGCCTGCACTAGTGCCTATCAACGGCGGCAGCAAGGAAATGTGTAGCAGAAAGCAGAAATAGAAAATATTATATGTAATTAGGGTTGTACAGTTTTGGCGGTTTCCTCAAAAATGAAAACAGTGTGGCGCCAACTATTCCAGAAAAAACAATAAAATAAAAAATATAATGGCATGTGTGGGAATCGAAGGACGAAAAACAAATATACCTCCGAAAAGTTACTCCCAAAGTTCATTTTTTTATCTTATTTTCAAAGTCACTTTTGTTGAATTTTCTTCTTTACAAAAAGATCACTTCTTTTGTTAAGAGCTTTATTAAAATTGTGTTTGGCCCCACTTCTTTTTAGAAGTAGAAGATAAGTGGAAAATAAGAAGGGCTAAACATGCTCTAAGTGAGTTGTTCAATTACATGCTTTCGCTCAATTTCTAGGGTTTAGCTCTCATCGTCTCTCCAAACCTTGATCGTCCGCACACCCTAACCTGCTGCCATGGCCAGCACCAAAGTTCAAAGGGTTATGACCCAACCCATTGTACGCCTTCTCATCACACTCTTTCCCTTTCAATTTCTCTTTAACAACTTAACCTAATCTCCGTTTTTTTCTCAGAACTTGATCTTCAGATTTCTTCAAAGCAAAGCGCGGATTCAGATTTGGCTTTTTGAGCAAAAGGATTTGAGGATTGAAGGAAGAATCATTGTAAGTTTTTTATTTTTTTTATTTTTAAAATCATTGTTTTTTATGGCATGTTTTAGAATAGGAGGAAGAGCACTTGTCACTATGCTTTTCAATCTTGGTGTAGCTAACTCAAAATCATGTGCCTCAATAACTCTAGGTATCAAAATTGTGTTTACTCGATTGAGGACGATTGAACATGTCTAGAACATAATGGTTATTTATTTTCTCCTATACATGTTTAAAATAATAGTGATTTAGTGTTTTTTAAGAAGGGTAATGCCTTGTATTGTGCAAAACACTATCCTATCTTACAGTTGTAGCACTCAATTCCATGTTTGCATCCAACAACCCAATGTAAACCATCAGCAAAAGAGACAGCCCCTTAGCTCTCGGCATAACTTAATTTACAAATTAGAAAAAACACAAAGAAGCCCTTATTGCGAGGTTGCACTTAACAGGCTAACTTGGCGAATGAACTCAACTTTGGAAACATTGAACCTTGTAGTTTATCGATTTGGAACTTTTCTACACTCTTGCTGTGTGCTCGGTTATCTTTTGGTTTATTCTCTAGTAACTTTGAACCTTGTAATTTATCGATTGGGAATTTTTTTTATGCTGCCGTTGTGTGCTAGGTTGTGAACCTGTCTTTTGGTTTATTAATTTGTCAGTCAAATTTGAATTCTGATGCTATGATTGTGGATTCGCTGCTCTAGTCTGGTCTGGTTAGACCAGGCCAGCCAGGTCTGCCCACCCCAGCTTATAAACTTAAGATTGGTTAGTTTTTGGGGTTCAGCTGTCTTATTTGTGGATGTTAGGGATTAATTTATAGTTAATTTCTGGAAGAGATGATCCTGAATTAGCATCAACCACTGCATCGACTATGGAGGCAGAACTATAGTTATTTGTGCCTAGCTTTAATACTAACCTCAAAGAAATTTTGTATTTCAAACTGAGGTAGAAAATTAGAATACACAATCCCCTCTGAAAGAAGAGATAAGACATGAATCTGTTGTAGTTATTTGTCTATCAACCTCTCTAAGAAATATTACACTTGTCACTACTTTGTACTATCTGCATATATCTTTGCCAAATCCTTGTTATCCAAAACTTTGAATTTGAATCTCATTTGTCTCTTTCAACAGTCTAGGACTTCGTAAACTTTTTGATTCATGAACTCATTTCTTAGGGGAAAATGTTTGCTTATTGTTTTTGGTATAGAGTGTACACGGTACTCATTTCAAATTGGATATTTGAGTGGTTGGTTAAGGATCTTGTGATTTTATTTTTGTTATAAATAGGGTTTTGATGAATACATGAATTTGGTTTTGGATGATGCTGAAGAAGTAAACGTCAAGAAGAAGAGCAAAAAGACACTAGGTAAGATAAATTTCTCGAAGTTTATCCTTTTTGTCTTTGCAACATATGCATTTTCTGAATGATGTTATTGTTGATTAGGGAGGATCCTTCTTAAAGGAGACAACATAACTTTGATGATGAACACGTAAGTGAAGTTGAAATTGCATTTTCATCCACTTCTATGGGTTTCTTGTCCTAAATTTAAGTGAAATGATTTGCTTTTACAAATTTCAGGGGTAAATGAGGAGGAGCGCATGGTTCCATTCAACAAGAAGGCCGATTTATCATTACCTTTTCAGTTTGTTACTATCTCTCTTGTCAACATGTTGAACATGGAGTTTGAGAAATATTATGTTGGCAATATGAAATTTTTATGCACCGGACAAATGCTTTGGTTTGTTGGTCATCTTAGTTATGCTTTCTTGTTGCCTGTATTAATGCCTAGACTCCAAAACCAACTGTAACACCGATATTATAACCTTCAGTTATGTAGAGGTTCTTTTATCACATGTATATCTTTTTCGATCGTCAATTTTGATGTGAATGCCTTGCCAATAAGATAAATCATTCCAAGTAGGAAATTCTAATCTATCTTCAAACTTCTTATAACATAAAGGTACAGCTACTATTATGGCTGACATAAAGGTTCGTTTCATTTAATATTTCATTCTGTGAATTTAATAAAATGTCTCAATTTTAAACCCCTCGTTTCATAAAGTTATTAGATGGGATGGGAGGTATAGAGTATTCCCCAAAGATATAATGAACAGAATTCGTACACCAATGAATTTCATGTCCAACGTATTGTAAGAAATGCACAATAAATAAATAGCTGATACTTTTATTAATGGTATTCAAGTGTAAAAAAATGAGGTGCATTCTTTGATACTTCAATACCTTCATTTAAACCGGCCTAACAAGAATTTAATCTTTTGAAAGGAACAATAGAAATGTCGGACGAATGTTTGAGTTCTGCCGTTTAACAAGTTTGAATTACCCCATCCAGAGGAAAATAATTGTTGTAGTTGGAAGGTGCATTCCCTACCTAATCACGATCTTCTGGCGGAATCAAACTTTTGATGATATCTTCAGTTGACCTCAGCAACGTTACCCGCATATCGATCCACTGGAACATGCTGTGCTCCCAAAACATGCTCGTCGCGTTTTCGCCGTTCGTTAATTCCACCCAACTGAATGATATTCTCCCCTCGTCGAGTGTTGGACGTTTATATCGAACGTATTCCACCCTCCTTGTGTCTCCGGGGTTGAGTCCTTGGTTGAATTCATTCAGTTGATCCTTTAGACCTCTTAACGTTACACCAAGGCACCGAACCTTCAACCTCTGAGGTTCTCCACCGTTGAATTGTGCGTGAACGTTGATCCATCCGGCCATTGTTTCAAATTTACACAATAAGAAATTAAAAACAAACAATGAAAAACTCATTCAAACATTTCATCAAACACTTGGAGTGTAAATTATACATAAACCCTAAAAATCATAAAAATAACCCTAAAGAATTTATAAAATTCGATTTTTTTTTTATAAATTTAAGCAATATAACTCCATTATAACAAGTATTCATAATATTTGTTAATAACATTCCAGATCTACAACATAAATCTATTAAAAATAAATAAATCAAACCCTAAAAAATTTATAAAATTTGAAATTTTTTATAAATTTAAGCAATATAACTCCATTATAACAAGTTTCATAATATTTGTTAATAACATTTCAGATCTACAACATGACTCTATTAATAAATCAAAAACTAAAAAAATAAACTACAACTAAAATTATAAACATATATACTAACTAAAAATTATGACAATAGCCTAAGTGATTACTTACTTGTGATTTAGTGTAAAATTTTATGGATGATTTGGTAGAGTTTTTGTTAGAAAGAGTGAAAGAAAATTGAAATTTTGAGAGAGTGAGTGATGAATGAGTGGCTGGATTCTGGCTACTGACTTGTATATGTTACGAACACAACAACAGTTAACTGTTACTGGTTAGCCCAACGGTAATTAACTACCGTTGGGGGCTTTTGCGTAATTTTCTTGTGTCATTGTGAAGTTATGAATGTCAGGAAAAAAATTTCGAGATAAAATGGATAAATGACCAATATGAGCCTGCATCTTTTTTTATTGAATGAAATAAATAAATAAAAAGCAATTTTAAATAAATTTGTTTTTCTTTTTGGAAATTTACTCTACGCTCCAACTCAAGAAAATGTTCTACTCATGACACATATGTACTCGATTTTCACTCCTTGCTTCTCAAAATGTTTCAAAATATGAGACATGTGGACAATTTTTTATTTTATTTTTTATTTCATTCCTACTCTTTTTACAGAAAGGTTAAAAACGAAAGAACAATAGCTTCCCTCATTCTTTCTCCTCTTGTTTTTCTTTCTCCTAGTTTTTTCATGTGAAGTAAACACTACGTAGTGTTGGATTTTGCAAGTGTCAGGTCACTTTTTATCCATGATTTCATATAAGATGCGCTACACAACAAACTTAATTTCAAAAGTCAAAACTTGTTTTATTATGATATGAAGGGTAGGCCCCAAAAACAAAAGGACTCAACTTCTATGAAATGAAATCCAAGTAGCATCTGCCAACAAAAAATTGAAATAAAAGCAGTTCGGATTGAATAGAAAGCTTAGAGTTGAAGTAAACTCGAATCTCTCTGTAGCCTCTATTCAATCTATGTTCAAACCATGTCAAATCCCCCACAGTTCTGCTTGCAAAACTGAGCAAGATCCAAGCTTATTAGCATAACCAAAAATGAAATGTCCTTATCATAGTTCAAAACTGCATAATCACACTTAAGAGCAACTTCACTTGAAGTCGGAGGAATCCATTTAATCAAATCAGCTCTAGAAGTTGACTGGTGAGTGTTCTGCATAATATTAAAAATTTAAAAGCGATTAAGATTGAAGATAAGGGAAAATGATCATGTCGGATGAGAAAACTTAATCTTATAATTGTATTTCAAAACAACAGTATAGTCCCAATAGCTAATGTTGAAAGACATGAAATAACCGAGAGTCAGATACTCTCGGAATGCTATCACCATGCCAAGGCTTTTAAATGCTAACCTGGATTAGATGCTACAGCAGTTGATTCAATGGTGTCCTGGGGTCTAAATCTAATCTCCATTATAAGCATCTTCATAGATATTTTCCGTAGATAATCATACTGAAATTAGGGAATGCCACAATAAAGTGTCAATCTTCCATATAGTATGTGTTTGTATGGGTAACTATAAATTGATAATCACGAGGCTTCTGATTAGAGATGTACCTGACTTGTTGCAGCAGTAAACATCTTCTGTTCAAACTGGTGGGCAAGCTTCCAAAGTTGATGCAATCCCTCTTCACTAAAACCAGGAGGAGGGAGACATCTTTTTAATGTCTCCACGCTACAAAAATGAAAAACAGTGGTTCAATTATTAAATAAAATGAGTTCTTAATATGTTATTGTCATTAAACGACCCTCAAATGATAGAATATGACTGAGATGTAAGAAGAACTCGTTGAAATCATCTGGACATGTTTTCATTACCCCACCAAAATATAGGAAGTAGAATGGACGTCAGACATGGATTACAAGTACTAGAAATTAACTCAATAACATCTTATTAGTTGTATAATTCAAACTACAGAGGATTATGTACCTCAAAGGATAATGCACCACAGAGGATGATGCACCTCAGAGGATGCACCATAGAGGATGCACCACAGTATGCGATGGTTCAGTAGTCTAGTACATAGTTGTTAAGATGTAAATATTATACATTAGCACAAGTTTGTTAGAATTCAGTTACTTGAGTTAGAAGTTAGTTGGTTAAGATCGAGTTAGTTAGTTAGTTAGAGACTAACCTGATCATGTGGTTACCTTAACTATAGTTAGTGAGCATAACCATCTCTCTCTCTCTATATATATGGTTATTGCCTCTGTAGAATACACACTTGTATATACAACATCTTCTCATTAATAAATTTTACAGTTTTTATTCATTCTTATCTCTCTCATTCTTCTTCTATAATCATCCTCTCACAGTCATGTTTAGCTTTTCATTCCAACACATCTTAGATAGTCTCCTCCATAAGAAATTTTCTTGGCAACATTAGGAAAATAAATCCAATAAACATTACTTTAGTTTTCCACTCAACATCTATTTTCCATTAAACATGAAGAAAATGAGAAGAATTTGACAGAAAAGCCAAAACCACAACCCTGAAACGGCATGCAGAAAACCCCGGGGTCTTGTTCAAAACTCAATGAAAGAAATCTCCAACCAAACACACCTCATGCATACAAAGATAGCACATGGAAAACATAAACCTGGTTCTTTCTCCTCTTTCAAACCTAAAGGTCTAAATTGAATAAGCAAGAGATGTCCATAATCCATATTCTACAGGGACACACAATGGCCACACATGAAACCAAAAGCTTATTCAAATAAACAGCGCAACATAACACCAAATGATTAAAAAATAATTTTTATAGCACACACAGCAGTCAGCACCTTACCATGTAGTTGTCTAATGCATATAAATTATGTAGCTTGTGCACAAAATTATCTTTTATAGATGCAAAAAAATAGCAAATCTGTTTGTTTTTATGTCAAACTGGTGTTTATTTGAATCTATGCTAAATATAAGTTTCTTCAATATCATATTCGAAGTCTGAAGGTGAGCCTTGGCACAGCAAATGGAGTTTCTTCCATATGATATGACTACGAGGTCGAGGTTTGATTAGTGGAATCAGCCTCTTGCAAATGCAAGATAAGACTGTTGCAATAGATTCACAACAGAGCTCCCAAGCTTTATAGTACTAAGTAGCCTTTTGAATATAAGTCCATGCATGAGCCCTATCACACAGATATTTTTCTTTTCTTGCAAAAAAAAGAGACCGAAAATCTCAATGAAATGTTGCCAATCTATGGAATCATATCAATCAACAATTTATATTTAATTGCTCTTTTGTTATGCATTAATAGTCAAAAACTACATATCAAATCAGTGATACCCGTTTTAAGACTGAAGCTTACATTTCGTAGAGAAGTGTTTGGCGTGATCCAGGCGGCAATTGACCTCTCCAATCACTAGTAGTCATATTCTGCTCAGCGAGTTGATGAGGACTCTGAAAGGAATGTATATAGGATGAATATATATGAATATAACATTTAAAAGGTAATTAGTTGTAATTACTGATTTTTCAGTGAGCCAAACTGGCTATCCATAAAATCATGATTTTAAACTTTAGAAAACGACCTATTATTTATTTATTTTGTGAGCGAAATCAACAAGGTTTGTTAATCTAAAAACAATGAACGAACATGCAACGATGGGAGAGAGAAAGTTTTGTTGCAATTTTCTGATACATCTCATTGAGCTCCAGGAAGGAGCTCTCTTTCATAGCTTTGATCTATTGTTAAAATCATCAAAACCAAATAAAGAATGCATTAGAAAGCATGAAACTTCTCACGCAATAATATCCGTATTATTTTTTGTATTAAGTGGCACAATAAGTAAAATAAATATTTCCATTTGTAAAGCGTCATAAATTACAAATTTCAATTTCATGCTGAAATTGGGAAGATGAAACTATGCATTTGGCTACCCTTGAAAACTTTAAAACTCGTCAAAGCAATATCATCTATATTAGCAAAGAGTCAATTTAATAATTAAAACAAGTCTTTCTTGATGCTAGTAACTATTAAAGGATAAAAAACATAGTATAAAATTCACTACAGAAAACCAAAATGAAAAAAGTCAGTATAGATTCATCTTTACATTAAGGATAAGAATTATCCACATAAAAACCAAAAAGTATGGATTCATCTCCATTTTAGTCCTTAACTAGTGAGAATTCCATGTTCCTGCTATAAGATAATTCTTGGCACAGAACTCATTTGTTTGACAATTTAGTTTTGTTCAACCCTATTTACCGAAGAAATAAAGATGAGAAAGTAGCATATTACCATTTGATTCACTTCTTCTTGCCAATCACCCCCACTTGGCTGTCCAGATCGTGCTGTTGAATCCAGAGAACCTACAACAGATATATTATGATAAACAGTACAACTGGGATATCACATATTCCCAAAAGCATTAAGATGGCAAAAAATTGAAGGATAAACAATCGATAAATGGAAACGAAGAAGACAACCGTCTCAATTTTTCTTTAAATGAAATAAGATGATTATCAGGATTTAAAGAAACAAAAGTGCAAAAATCAAGGTTCACGATCTATCAAAACCTATGAAGCACAGATACGGACACGAACACCAAACACGACATGGACACTGACATGCCGACAACGCTAATAATTTGAGAAAATTACATAATTCAGTGTAATTACAAGTGTCGGTGTCGTGTCGTGTCGGTGTCAGACACGACACGTGTCGGACACCGAGACACGCCTAATCCGAGGAGTGTCCCTGCTTCATGTATCAAAACCCTATGATATGCTATCCCAATTGAAACTAACCTGACGTCGTCGACATTGATCAAAACCCTGTTATATGCTGGAACGCTGTCCTAATTGATCTGAAACTTTAGACTGCTGTTTTATCTATGCCTCAATTTTGACCTGCCCGCCTCCGATTCAGTTTCGAAGAGGGCGCCGTTCTACCCTATAATGATTTTTTCTCTTACATATTCCTGTCCAACCCTTGACCTATTTTGGTAAATTGCATTTGCTGTTCAGTCCTTGCAATTAACTAAAATGTTACTTTAAGTGTTTTAAGATTCTGATTTGTAACATTAATTTCTGACCTTTGTTTTATTAGAGGCTGTAGATCATCTTTTTCTTTGCTTCGTTTTTTCCCTGGGACTGACTCAACATCGACCTTAAAAACTTTACGCTTTCACAACCTACAAATCTAACCCTAAATGATCCAATGTGGTAGGTAGGACCCAAAAAATATGACTACCTCTGGAGCTATAATTTCAATTGATTAAAGATAAAACAACACAAAAGTTGTGTAGATCTAAATTTACTTACTTGACAAAGTTTCTAGAAGGGGTCTTTGTGATTGATGTAACTGCTTTTGTTGATCGAGATCACCCGATTATTGAAGTAAGGAACCCGGTGCATGTCTCGTCGCAAGTTGGAAAGATTATTCTGATGTGCAAGAAACCTATGTGATTGCTGCAAACAACGAACATTATCCTGTGGCCCGAGCATCTGAGTGTGTTCCATGTTGGTTGCATTTGCCTGCTGCCTCATAAAAGTTGTTGTGGCTTCTATTGCTGAGACAAAATTGACTGTTGAGCCGTTATCACATTAACTTGTTCGATCAACACGCTCTGAAATAGATTGAGAATTTCCGTGTGAAAAAGCCTTGAGAGGATTTCATTGATTGTGATAATCAAAGAAAAAACTAAACAAACCTACATATATCTATTCATAACGGACAATGGTTTTATCATACTAAGAAAGCTAATTAACTAACCTTATACCTAGAAAGCATACCAAAAATGTATAATTCTCGAACAAAGAACATAATGAAAGCCCAAACTAAGCTGTCTTTTAGTAATTAAATTTTTATATAAAATAGAAAACTCTGATATCGTATAAAATCATTCTTTCCATTGTTAATTGATTTGGCTACAACAGGATGATGTTACCTATCGTTTTTCCTTGGAAGATCTCAACTATTTCTTCCAAGGCCTTTGAATTCAATCAAAGCACAACAAATACTAAGCTTTTATTTATTCACCTAAAAACACAAACAGAAACGCTATGAAGAGAGAGAAGGAACCTGAAGGTGGTAGACGGTGGAGATGAATATACCAGCGGTGGGGTGGTTCACAGGGTTCTGTTGCGTGTCTGGCTCATGAACTCAAGGGTTAATATTGACTATTTCAACCTCAGAAAAAGACATGTTGTATTTATAAAGAGGTTTTCAAATATGGTGTTTGTTTATGTTCTTTGATCATAAACAAAGACAAGTCCATGGAATCATATCAATTAACAATTTATATTTACTTGTTATTTTGATATATGCATTAATAGTCAAAAACTACAGTGATACAGTATTAAAACCCAAAGCTTACATTTTGGTTGACAATTAATTGGTGTGATTCCATGGACTCCAATTATCCAACTGACAACAAGAAGAAAAACAAAAAGAAATAATGTAAAATCAGAGTCTGAAAGGATGAACATATAATATACGAATATTAACATTTAAAAGTAATCAACAACAACAATTACTGACTGAGTTGTTAGAGAGCCAAAGTGAGTATCGATAAAATCATGATTTCTAACTTTAGATAAATGTAAGCAGCAAGAAGGCAAATCAACTCAAGAGGAAGGGCAATAGTTCTAACTTTTATTAATTTTTTAGAAAATGATAAAATTCAATGTAATCAGATGTGTCGGTGTTGGACACATTCCCAACAGCGGGACACAACTTTGATATTAGTCACTTTACACTAAAAAGTGGATTGTTCAGTTTAGAGGAGGTGAATCCATTCTACAAGAAAGACCTTAAACGAATAAGAACAGAATCAAAGGTGTTATTTGGTAATTAAATTAAATTTTATATGAAATACAAAAATCGGGAGAGAGATACAAATGGAACCTGATGAATATGAATATTCCAGTGCTCCCATGAGTAGTGGTTCAGTTGCGATGTTGAGCGTTAACAAATAATAACAATTTTTTTTGTTCAAACTTATCAATTGGCTAATCTGACGAGAAAACCATCTCCTAAGTTTTGCAACTGTATTAGTTTTGGTGACTAATTTTTGGTAAAAAAAAATAGCACGTGGCACCTCACTTAGGGTGTCACGTCAGCGTAGACCGATCAAAATTGGCATCGGGGGCTAAAACTGCCACAGATGCAAAACTTAGGGGCCGTTTTGTAGTTTTTTTTTAGGGTGTCAAAATCGCAACTTTGAAAAAGTTAGAGGGCTAAAACTGCTATTAAGCCTTTTAAAATAGTCTACCCCAAAATAAACACAAATGTTTTAATATATTTGTCGTATTCGTCGTATGCATTTATTGCTACATCGATCTCTATAAAAAAAGATTTATTTCAGCATCAAAAGACAATTTTAATGTTTTAATATCTTTGTCGTATTCATCGTATGCGTTTATTGCTAGATCAGTCTCTATAAAAAAAGATTTATTTTCAGCATCAAAAGACAATTTTAATGTTAAAGACTAACTATTTTTACTAAGGAAGTACATAATTAAAGACTAATTATTTTGAAATTTTGATACACCGAAAGATTGTTGTGACAATTTATTATATATTCAAGAACAAAAATGACTATTTACCCTTACCGTTTATTGAAATTTGTTTTTTGGTTGATTGTTTGAACTCAGTTATGACATTCAACTTAACAATTTCGACATTTTTCAATTGAGTTAAGACTTATGGACTTATTGAATTTTTTTAAGAAGTCAAATTAACCCAAACTAATATTTTATATTTAACATGACATATTAAAATGTTTGACTTCTAGAAAAAATGGCTGAGTGTATTCCCTCAAACAAAATAGTTTGATAATATATATTTGGCTTAATTGCACTTTTGCCTTCTATCTTTTGCCAATTGTGTGATTTTGCACCCCATATTTTTAAACGAGCGATTTTGCACCCTATCCTTTTCCCCCTTTCTGGTTTGAAGACCTCCCATGTGTTTTAGTGATGATGTGTTTGATTTTGATGATGTGTCTTCATTTAATTTTTGACATGTGTGTAAATGATAATTTTAAAAAACAAAAAATGAATTTTGGAAATTAAAAAATAGAATTTTAAAAAACAAAAAATGGGAATCGGTTTCTCTCTCATGTAACCCACTCCTTCCTCTTTCTTCAGTGTTTCACAATGGCCATCATCGTCACCACATCCTCGCCGTATCCTCCGCCGGCCGTGCATCCCTTCTCTCCTCCCCTTCCATTAGGTCTTTTTTTTTACATGGCCTCTTTTTGTGGGAACTCATAAAAAAAATTAACAAAACATAGAAACAATGAAACCTCCTCCACACTTTGTCTTCTCTCTCTCCCTATCTCCTCCGCCCTCCTAATTTCTCTCCGTCATCACCCCGCTGATCCATCCTCCTTGCATCCTCCGTCATGACACTCCTCTCCTCCGCCTCAACTGTCCTCTCGTCGACTATTCTCTCGTTTCTCTCTCCCTCTCCATTCACCGGTTCTCGAATCTCATCACCACTGTGCCGGTAGAGTTTCGGTCTCTTCCCAACTTAGAATTCACTCCATCTCTTTCTCTTCATTTATTTGTGTTTTCTGTACAAAACCCAGATTGAAAGAAGAAAACTCAAACAGAGTAACCAACAAGATAAGAAAGGGGAAAAGGGGGAAAAAATTCATTTTTTAATTTCCAAAATTCATTTTTTGTTTTTTAAAATTATCACTTACACACATGTAAAAAATTAAATAAAGACACGTCATCAAAATTAGACACATCATCACTAAAACACATAGGGGGCCTTCAAATCAGAAAGGGGGAAAATGATAGGGTGCAAAATCGCTCGTTTAAATACATGAGATGCAAAATCGCACGATTGACAAAAGATAGGGGGGAAAAGTGCAATTAAGCCTATATATTTCTAGTAAGGGTGCTAACTAACAAGTGATGTCTTAAATGCATTATTTAAAGAAGGGTAATGATAACCAGTGTTTTCGAGCACCGGTTAAGAAAGTCAAAAGAAGAAATTTTAAGCTAATAGAAGAAACATTTAATGCACTGATTATACAACTTTAAATGCAAATATTACCCTTTTTAGCTTATTATTTAAGCATTTAATACAAATATTATTATATTTGACTTCTTAACTAGTGCTCCGGAGGTACGGTTAGCATGACCCTTTAAAGATTCATAATAATAAAATTTATCTTAAAAATATATGAATAATAGTAATTACTCAACTATAAAAGTTACCATTTTTAATTACTTAATCAATGTGTTAAGACCATTTGTTAGCCTTTCTAGTTTTAAAAAAAATAAAAATAAATAAGTTTTCTCTATTTTTGAAAAAGTTTTGACTGGACTAGTATATCGCAAACTCTTGTCTAATGCTCTAAGTTGTTCCTACCCCTAATTAGAACTCTCTAAATATCAAAAGACCACTTACAGGTTTTTCAAATACATTGTATCCTGTTGAAATTTGCAAATAGCCAAAAAAAATACTATGTTTCAATAGCGTCACAATTTTATCCTTCTATTGACTGGCATCTAATTTGATGTCAACTTTAATTCCTGAATTATAATATCACTTCTAACATATTAGTGTTTTTGGTTATATCATTCAGCATCATATTGCTCCTTAAATTACATCATTTACTAACATATTAGTCCATAGACTATGTTTCTTGCTAGCAAATTAGTCCTTGAATAATATCACTTACCGTCAAACTAGTCCTTACAAGTTATCATGATGACCAAGTTGTCTGAGGTCATTCCAAATCAGGGTCTTTTCTGCATGTTATCAAATTTAAAGGTGATAAATGTTTGACTCTTACAGTATAAATCGACGAATTGGTGATTTACTCATTAAAACATGAGACTCGCACTTTGTTTTTTTTCTTTTTCTTTTCTTCTTGCAATGAAATATTGATACTTGCAGTCATGAGACCAATACTTTCACTCCTTGCTTCTCCAGATGTTCCCTTAAAAAAAAAGTATTTGATTTTACCACAACTACTTTGGAAGTCACACAAAAAATAGTTTTTATCATGTTTTAGATAGGGCGAAATGAAAATTTGAATGACTCATAGATATCAATGACATGCATCCACTTCTTAAAGAGAAATTGGCTGGACAAACCTATGTACATTTTTTGTTGCATGATCATTTCATTTAAGCATCGACAAATTATATTCAAAGGAAACATACTAATTCTTCCATATAAGTCTTTTTAAACTTCAAAATCTCTTTAATGTCACCTTCAATCATGAATAGATCATCATTAAATAAATAAATAAGTAATATATGTGAATCACTTATTCTTTTGACACATACACCATATTCTACATTGCATTTCTCGATTCCTAATTAAAGTAGAAAACCATAAATCCTTTTATTTCAAGCTCTTGGTGCTTGCTTAAGTCCAGAGAAAGCTTCATAATGTGTACACTATTATTTGTTTTCCTTCGATCACCAAACCTAGAGATGGTGCAATTTCACATCTAAATGGACATTTAAGAAGACCATTTAAATTTAAAAAGAACAATTTCAAATCTAAATGATGCAAAGGTCAATTTCTATTATGACCTAAAACAACAATAAACCTCACAGTTTCCAGCGTTGCAATTTGTACTTCTACATAATCCAACATAAATTTTTGCATAAAACCTCCTTTTTTGCATAATCTAATACACCTTCAGTTTGGCTTAAATTTCACCTCGAAACCGCAATTCACATCAATGGTCTTCTTGATGTGTGGCCATTCAGTTAATTTCCTTGTATCACCTTTCTTTTTTTGCTTGCAATTCTTCAATCATTTGCTTCCAATTCTATTTCTCAAATGCCTCTTCTATGTTTATTAGTTTTTTTTTCATCAAAGGGAGATTTTGAGCTCTATTTTGAGTTGTTTCAACTTCATCAAGTATCACTGACAAAAGGAGTGTGTCCCCCTACTCAGGAGGTAAACATTGTCCCTTCATACATTGTCCCCCTACACAGGAAGTATAACAATTTCTCATTAATAAAATGTGTGTTTACAATCTTATTTATATGTGTAAGCTAGAATACAGTAAGCTATGGTAGGTGACAAATACTATATTGTAGCTAATCACACTTAGTCTAGTTGCTTGGAATGCAAGTAATGTCCTCTATATCCTTGTTATCCAATAGTTTTATTGGATTTAAATATTTTTAATTTAATAACTTGAATAATGAAAACAGCCGAAAACTTCTACCCCTCTTATATAGTGGTTTAGATTCCTATATATTAGAGAGAGATTGTGAAAGAATAGTGTCTCTATCTTTCTTCCATAACTTCCACCAAAAAAGAGAGAAAACCTCGTATCAATTCCTTCATAACCTACAACAGATTCTTCTCAAACTCAAACCTCAAAATAAAGTACGCAACAACACTGCAAGTCAAAACAAAGTCCTTTCTATTATCTCTATAGATAGAATGGTTAACAACACCGTCTATTCAAACACACCTAGGGCACACTCAAACCAGATACACGGTGCCGGCCCCATCATTCTCATTACTTTTCTTGCCCTCCTTAACATCGTTTTCAGTATCATCCGCCTCTACCTCATCCTTCGTTTTCTCCGCAGTAGGCTTACCGTCAATAATATCGAGTCACGGGAGTGGCAACATCCCTCCTTAGTTGACAACCTCCCGCTCATTGTTTTCTTCTCCGTATCTCTCCACCGCTCTGTTGCATCAGACCACGCTGAGTGCACCATGTGTGTCTCCAAATTCGAGGAAAATGACATCCTCCGTTTACTACCTCTCTGCTGCCACGCCTTCCATGCTGAATGCGTCGACAAGTGGCTTTGTTCTAATAGCTTCTGTCCGCTCTGCCGCGCCTCCGTCTTACTCTCCGAAGCCGACCTCGTTGAGATTCTCCGATCACCCTCAGAAAACAAAGGAACCGATGCCAACTTCGTATGTGAGGAGCATTCGATAAGTATCTCCAATTACGAGGACACTGCGACATTGGAGAATTCTCCGGTGACACAAGAAAGCGATGTTGCCGCCTGCCGTGAAGATTGGAGGAATGAAATGGTGGAAAAGCTTGCGGCTAAATTTTTATTTGACAATGGCATTTGTGGTGAACGTTTAGATGGCTTTCAAGCATGTTAGATTAAAGCACAGACACATACACAAACTCCAACACTATTAATGAGAAAATCACATAATTTAATATGTTTCGGTGTCACATCCGACACAACTAATAGAAGTGTCAGTGTTTCATAGCATTAAACGTTTAGGTTTAATTTTAAATTTTGATAGTTATTTTCTTTTTCTTTTTCTTTTCAAACACTCCTTTGTTATTTTGGTTCTTTTTTTATTATTTTCCATTCGAGTTTGTTGACTTTAGAGAACATAGTAGTGTGAGTTTACAACCGGTGTGGAGGATGATAGTATGAGAGACATAGTTTTGTTTTTTTTAACAACAAACTTTATTAACAACCAAGCCTATGTAGAAGATGAGCAAAGACAGGTAAGACATAAACTATAAAGGGTGTGTTTGTTTCAAGGATTAAATGTATAATCCTGAGAATATCATTCCCTAGACCATTATTCCTTGGAATCTTAATCCTATTAAAATGTTTTGTAATTTATTTAGTTTCCCAGGAATACTTTTAAGGGTTTTTTTAACATGTGCAAATTTACACATGTTAAAGATGCTAAAAGTAACAACTTTTTATTGAAAATCACAACTATTTATTAAAAAACTATACATTTTATATATACTCATGCTTCAATACAAATTTACTAATTTAAACTTCTTAACATGTGCAATAAAAAGTTGTGATTTTCAATAAAAAATTATTACTTTTAGTATCTCTAACATGTACAATATTGCACATGTTAGACAAACCCTATTTTTAAATATATTTAATTTATAATTTAAAACAAAAAAAAAAAGAATTAAAATAGTATGAGAGTGGGAAGTTATGGGTGGTTACCTCTTATTACCATGAGAATAAAAGATTCTCATACGTTAACATGGGAATCAAAAGTGGAAAAGTCGTGTGTAAATTTTATTTCGAGGAATAAAATGTACCTATGCATAATTTTTGAAAAAACAAACATGAGAACCAAGGATTCCCAATGTCACATTTCTGGGAATAAATCTGCAATCAACGAAACAAACAACCCCAAAGCAAAAGGCGTTGTATATAGCGGAACACCTAAAAAGAAATGCGTACACGATACATCTTGAACACCAATAAAAAACAAACATCCCCTCAAAAAAAAAAACAAACATCTGAAACCAAATCAACACCAACACCAAGCTAAACCCCTACAAACAAACATACACCAAAAGTTGAACCAAAATCTCACACTGCATCGTCAATGGCCACATAACACAAAATCCAAACACCAATCGCCCGCTACTCACACCAAAGCCACTCAA
>Ga0228711_1005521_pt1 | contig 19211 bp, 15 predicted proteins | sample MedpolnodulmetaG_2_FD_177996 | JGI IMG/M metagenome (GOLD analysis project Ga0228711, IMG submission 177996) | Root nodule microbial communities from Medicago polymorpha collected in Santa Monica, California, United States - brown nodules | ecosystem: Host-associated > Plants > Roots > Nodule...
TATATATTTAATTCTATTTTGGGTTCCCTAAAAAATAAATAATTCTATTTTGGGTTAAATATATTTGATCAATTGAAGTTATTAGATATGTATTAAATAGTTTTTGAAATTTTATAAAATTTGTGGAGAGTTGATATACTTAATACTGAACAGTGGGTTCATCAGTGAATCATATGTTTACATAGAATTTTTTCTTTTTTCAAATGTATGTTTCCAATGTAACTCTATGCAAAGTTAATTTTGGAGTAAGGTGACTTTTCTCCCAATAGAGTTGGGTGAGTTGACTTAGAAGTAACTCTAAGATAACTCCTCTTTATATTTGACTAAGCACAATAACTCAACTCATCTTCACTCAATACTAAGCACATACTCACTTTACTCTAAAATTGATAGTCCTCCGTCCCTTTTTATAGGAACAATATACAAAACTCGGAAAATGTTTGAAGTAATAATTTTTTCGTAAATGTATGTTATTATTACTAAATTACTTTTTGTTTATAGAGATATTTAATGTTAACTTTTCATATTTCAATGTATATTGATAATATTAATGAGGGGCATATTTGAAAAAAGATTAATAAATGAATCTAAAAATTTGTAGATAGTCTTATATTTAAGAAGAAAAAAAACTTTTCTATAAAATAGTCTTATAAAAAGAGACGGATAAGTAAATCATTATAAACATTGAATTCATAAATTCAACCATCACATCAAAAGTTCTTATCGAATATATCAACTCAACATTTTTAATTATTTAGATTTTAGAAACTATTTAATATTTCATTGAATAATTTCGATGAGTAAAATACCAATTGTCATCACATAGCTAGAGTTTTACATTTTTATTTTGAACAAATAATCTAATGACTAGACATTCAAGGGTGGAGAACTGGGAAATCTCCGATCTAAACCTAGGCACATGTAGACCAATGTTCTTATAGCTACCAATTGATATGTATTTAAGTGATAAAAAATCACACATATAGCTTTTTAGATAATATATTTTTGTTCATAGGTGCATATTAATATTTCTATGTTGAATATCAGTAAAGTGAGAGGAAAAAGAAAATCAATGCAAGTGTTTGCATTGTTTTGGGTACATATACCAAGATATAGTAACTTCATTTATCTTGTTATTTAATTGAATTTATATTTTGTGATATGTAGGTTGTTTCTACAGGGGGTGAAAAAACATGGTAGGGGACGTTGGAAAGATATTTCAAAAGAATTTGTGCTAACAAAAACTCCAACACAAATTGCTAGTCATGCTCAAAAATACTTTGTTCACCACCAAACTGCCAAAGAAATAGAGAAGAAGAAAAAGAGAAGAAGTATTCACGACATAACCTTAAACAACAATGATACAATAGTCACTCTACCTCGTGAACAACAACATGAAATTCCTCCTCAAGACACAGAAACCTTAAATAATAAGGACAATGACAACTTGCAACAAACCCAACAAATGTATCAGTTGGCCTTGCTTTATCCAATCGGTACTACACTTCCTGATATGAACAAACTTGAGAAGATGCGCAACTTGTTCAACTTGTTGGCAAAAGACCTTTGAATCTAAATGTGTAGATTCATTCATATTAGTCCAATAGAACAAGTTCAAAGATAATTAGGCATATTAAAAAATATGTTTTTTTTTTTTTTTTTTTTTTAAATTTGACAATTTGATATAGTAGAACTCATTCATTCATCCATTCAATCAAATACTATATATTTAATTTTGTTCTCTAAATAATATATTTTGTCTATGTATTGTTCCCATATTCTCCATGTTATTCAACATCGTACCTCGTATATATGTTTGAGGGTGTATCTAGTAAAATGGTTTAAAGATGTACCTTTGCTATTTTTAGTAAAATGATCTAGAAAAATGAATGTTAGTAAAAATAACTTTTTTTTAAACCGTAAAAATAACATTTTATTTCTATTTCCTTTAAAAAATAATATTTTATTGAAAACTTCTAAAAATAGGAGGATCCAACTTAGGACTGGATGCATATTAGACGGCCAAATTGATGATTTTTTGAAAATATTTTCTAAAAACCAATTACAAATCGTCGCTACAACATATTCAAGGTTTAGTATCATTTACATTGAAAAATGTTACTAAATTAAAATAAAATACTATTTAAATTTAGTAACACTTTAACAATAAAGTCTGTATTACAATTTTTGAGAGGGATAAAGTCTGTACTACTCTTTTTTTTTTGAGGGAATAAAGTCTGTACTACTGAAAGGCTTTAGTAATACATTAGAGTATTATTTGTGTCAAAAGAAAAAACTTGAGTATTTGTTTTTCAGGGAAAAAAAACTTTAGATTATTATTAGTAACTTATTTATGTCAAAAGAAAAGACTTTAGAGTATCCTTCAAGAAAAAGCTTTAGAGTATTATTAGTAACATTTGATAAATGTTATTAATTTATATATGTTTAAACACTTGAGCTTATGATTAATAATATGAAATAATGTAACCAAAGAAAAGTAATATGAAATAAATATTGCTGATTTATATTTCTTGTAACATGCCAAAACTTGGTACTAATTTATGAGGGAAGATAATTGACCAACTTAAATGTTCATTTTGCTGACAGAACAACTTAAATGTTTTCAACATTGTATTTCTATACGTTTGTCATCTATTCACAGCTAAAATAACTAGAAATAGTGACGATTTTTATTGACAGAAAATAAAATTTCATCCATAAATCCTTGCTTGCAAACCTTTAGTGACAAAATTAAATTAGTTTATATTTTTTAACATTTGTTCATATAATTCTAATTTATTTTCTTATTCTAAAGGGATGTTCTGTGTATTTCATTATTATTTTCTAATTTAATTTATAATCTAATTTACTGTATAACACATTTATTATATCTCTTGTTATTTTAATAAGATCCTTAAGTTCAAAAGTCTTGTATTTTTTTTTTTTATGTAAAATAAAAATAGAAATAGAATTTAAATGAAAAGGAAGTACAAGACTTGAGGTATGAACCTGACCCAGAAAAACCACAAACTCAAACCCTAACAGGTGACACAACAAATCAGTACGCAAGTGGTATAAAAAAAACAACTCTAAATGCAACAAATCCACGTGTGAACGCGAAACCGAATTACAAAAAAAAGGGTAAATAATTCTTTTCGTCCTTGTAATATGAGCGAATTCTGGTTTGTTCCCTGTAAAAAAAAAATTAGATTCTATCACGTAATTTCAGATTCCTCCAATTTTAGTTCCTCATTTAGCATATGTAGCAGAATCTACCTATGTGGCATGCTAACCGGGATATTTTCATTATTTTTTGAATTAATTAATTTCAAATGTCTTTTTTGTAAATACAATTAAATAAAAAAATAAATAAAATTATAAGGAATTTAGAAACAAATAAAAAATCAACATGTTCATGTTCATCATTTCTTCATTCATGTTCATCCAAATCTTGGAAATTTATCATAAATTCATCATCTTTCCAAAATTTTATAAAAACCCAAAAATTAAGTGTGCTTAAATATGAAGAGGCATGGCAACAAGAATATCAAGGAACAAGAACAGTAATGGCGCATGAAAACAAGAAGCAGCACAAACCCATAAATAATTTTAGCAACAAAATCTTGTTCCCATTCTTTTCTTTGCTTTTTATGTCTTTATTGTTATTCAATGAAATGAGTTTAAGCAATAGAACAATACAAGCTCAAACCCATAAAACAAATTTTACCAAAAAAAAAAATCAAGGAGGTAAGAATTGAACCCAAACAATAAACCCATCAAATCCCAGGAAAAGGGCTGACTGAAACTTACGAGAGATTGAGAAGGAGTTTTTGATATGGGTTTCATTGATTTTGTGGGTTTCCATATTACATGAAGAACACGAAGAGGATGGAAGAGCTAAGATGAACACCCGGTTTGGAAAGTACAAATTGGGAAAATGAAAATGAAATTGGGGATTCTAGGTTTAGAGAGGAAGGAGATGTGATAGAGGAAGGAGAAGAGATAAGAAAACGTGAAAACATTTTTTGGGTTTATGTTTTTTTTATTGTTTTTCCTTTTACAAATAATTGTTAATAACGAAAATTCCATTTGGTAATCATTAAATAAAAAAAAGGAAAATAGTCAAATTAGCATGCCACATGGACGAATTTGGCTGACGTGGTTAAATGAGGACTAAAAGTGGAGGAATCTGAAATTACAGAGACAGAATCTAATTTTTTTTTCAGGGACCAAAACCGGAATTTCGCTCATATTACAGGGACGAAAAAATGTATTTACCAAAAAAAAAAGCATAGTGAGTGTTCATAGCATCAAAGTAAGCGTATGAATCGTCTGCCAACACAGAAACGATCCAAGATCCAACAACTTCCTTAAAAACATTAGCAAGCCATAAATGCCCTTTCGGGTCAAACCAATCCAATCGTAGTCTAGATGAAGGGATAAACATACGTTGGAACTTAGTCCACTGACGGCACATGAAACAACCGCAATAGAGGATGCAGTTCTTAAGGTATGACAAATGACAACTACCGTCAACTCGAAGCGTCTACACACCTAGCACTTTCGAACAACATCGAGTGAATCAAGTCTTGTTGAATCCAGATCGTGGGATGCATCCAACAAAAACATAAACAAATGAACATATCTTTTAGAACCATATCTTAAATCTAGAAAATCCAGATTTAAGATTATCAACAAACAAAGATCCAGAACAAACCACCACCATCATCATCTTCCCGGGAACAAAACAAGAGAAGAAAAAACGAAATAAAAACACAGCGGCGACCACAAATAGTATCTTGAAGCACAACAATAGATCCGTTGCGGCCCTGTCGATGACAAAAACATGAGAACGTCCATCCATACTCAACAACACAAAACAAAGTGAACCATGAAGCACGATACAAACACAAATGATTTCATGAAGCACCATCGTACCACCGGCGCTACAGCTTGATAGATCTGGGTGCATCAAGAACAAACAACCCTAGCTTCTGCTGAAAAATCAGGCTCGGAGGTGGTGCAGATAGCTAGGAGATCGTCGCACCACCAACTACCGAGATCTACTTTTCTTAAGGAGCAGTTTGGATTGTTAGCTGAGGAGGGGTTTGGATTGTTGGGTGAGGCGGCGTTTGGTAATTTAGTGAGAGGTCAAGTTATGGTTATATTCATTTTCGACGTCCAAGAGTAAGTTTTTGATCTAGTTTATGAGTATCTAGTGGAATTCATATATTAGGTTGTATGTGAAATTTTAGTTTAACATAAGCAACATTTCCTTCTACATCTCCAAGTATTTTATGCCGGATCTGTGAATTTATCATATTTTAATATTAATTCTATTGGAGAATTGATTGCTTCATGAATTGTTGCCTTAATTAATACTTGTATATTTTCTCCTATATGAGTATATTCAATTTTATTTCTATGTTCTTCCTTCCTTATATTTCTTTTAATTCCACAAGTTTCATTTTATTTAATAATTTTATATAGACATGCCTCTGAGTATGCGCTATATCAGTTGGTGTCTCGTTAATTAATTTTTTTCGTAATACATGATGTTCTCTTTTTGGTTGAATCTCTTCACGATTCCTCCAATTCTTTCCTTTTCCTTTCATATGAGTATCTTTAGTTAACTCTAAATCTTACTTTTGTATTTTTGAAAGTGTAATATCCCGCTTAAAACTCAGCCAGTTTCCAATATTGATTAGCGTGTTCTAGTAATTTTTATGAAAAAGGGTATTTTGATAAATTTCACTCGAGGCTATAAAAGGGCCAAAACCCTCAATTTTTCCCAATTCTCTCATTCTTCTCTCTCTCTCTCTCTCTCTCTCTCTCACGCCCTCACCCTTCATCATCCGTCCATTCAATCTCCACCCAAACCTTATGAAAATCAACATGCAATATCACTAATGGATTCTCCATGAGATTCTAGCATAGAATTAAGCTTCAAAACTTACTCCCCTTTTCTTTTTAGCCTAGACCGAATCAACAACATCCTTGGGTACTTGGAAGAATTTTTTTTTCATTATGAAACAAGAGTTGCATGAGTTCTGATGTTGAATATGGGTTGTCTTGGTGATCGGAAGCAAGGAGTGGAGAAAGATTCAAGAGCAGTAACTGTGATGAGTATAAGATAAGACTTAGGGTTTGAAAGCTTGGAGAGATATCAGAAACAACAATGCGAGTTCCTCTAGTTTAGAAGAGTCCTCTTGAGTAGATTTTTGTTGTGTGAGATAACTTGAGTCTAAGCTAAATTGTTGCATGATTAGTTGCCTAACTGTTAATGCATGTGTAATTTATGAAATTCCTTGCTATAACCCTAATTTTACTGTATATGGATGTTCTAAAATGGTAGAATAGTTGCTGAACGTTTTATGTTTCTGAAAAAAAAATCGGAGGAACCTTCGACATTGCTTAAAACGTGCCACAATCACACCCAAATGTTCCACGTTCTTATGTTTTCTGGGTAGCAACGTGGCACGATTGGAAGCCAATGTGCCACGATTTTTCCAGTGCTGAACCATTTTAAAACTTATCATTTTTAAGTCCAGAGGCCTTTCTACAGCGTCAGAATGTCTGTATGCACAATATTAAAAGGAATAGACATAAATTACCGTAAGCATTAACAAAAGAGTGGTTCATATATATAGTTATATACATAACATCTAGGTGGGGAAACATTAACTTGGGTGGCAAGCAACAAACCCTTATGATAATGTGATTATTATTAAGACTAAGTCATGATTCCCTAACTCCTCGTTAGTAGTGGAGTTGAGATTCCCTGTTAGTAGTGGATATGCGTTTCTTAGATGTAAGCCCTACACACCAATAATAAGAGGAGTCTGGTGTTAGCCTTAGATATGAATTTTCACCGATTATGAGAGGAATGTTTCGGGGTTACTCCACTCGACTCATTCCATAAAATGAATCCAGACTTTATGATTTCTCAACGCTAACTTAATAAATATGAATACGAATCTTGTTATGACTATATGCAAATATACTTTAGAGACTGTGATCATAGAATTCCCCTGATCACTATGACCTAGGTTAGGTGAAGCTCACCGAGACATTATGTCTCATCCCATTCCTTTTATTTTCCTTTCAGATCCACATGTTACTTGTGATAAGGGTAAGAAGAAGAATTCCAACTGATGTGGCGACTGTCTTGTCTTACTATCATGTATTGTGTACCCGTCAGTTGTGTACTAGTACTTAAGCATATGTTATAATTTTATGTATCATGGATCTATATCTTATGATGATGTACAAGACTTTGTGCGCTACTTCCCCGTCAATTTCTCTTTTGTATTTTAATTTAGAGTGCTGCTATGCAGCACGAGAGAAATAACACACGAAATCACACGACAAGTTCAACAACATGCAATTTATTTTAATAATGGACTTTTTTCTAGTTTATTGATGCTTTTGGATCAAAATATATATTAAAAAACCATATTACCAAAGAAAGAGCATGCATGATCCACTGTTTTACATAACATTGGTGAGGTAAGAGACTGACAACAATAAACTTTAGAGAAGCACCACCAATCAGGTATTTGTGTGATTTCTCATAGGATATATCTAGGAGAGGCAAAGTTTATCACTTTGTGTCAAATTAAAATTAAGATAAAGAAATAAATAACAAGTATAAACTTGTTCGTGCAAAAATGACAACAAATAATGTCGTGCATTTCAGCATTTCTGTTTAATTTAATATGTCCAGTACAAAATTTTAACGCTTGTATGAGAATTCTAGACAACCTCATTATGGATGTTACATAAATAAAGTAGAATATATTAAAATACATCCTTCATAAAACACTTCCTTTTGTATTACCTAGATCTTAAAATAAAAGTACTTAAACATAATAGATACTAATAATAAATGAACATAATAGTTAACATTATTGCATACTAGCGAAAAGACGAACACTCACCTGTCCGTCTTTCCGCTCTTTTTAATGCGCAAAAATTTAAAAATTATGAACTATGTTTTTTTATATGAAATTTTGATTTTGATTAAAACTAAAAATATAAATGTTTATTGTTTTCTAGTTATAACAAACCAAATTAAACATGATTATTTATTTCAATAATACCAACAACAATCTATCTTGATTATAGAAAAAGTTGTTTAAAGGTATAATTTGAAAAATAAAAAAAATTAAGTGTAAAATATACTCATTTAGTTTGTTACATTTTTTAAATGATAAAGCAAATAAATCAGACATATATGTGTGTGTGTGTGTATATATATATATTTATATTGTGTTTGTTACATTTTTTTTAATATTTAAATTTGTTCTTATCTATTTGTTACATGTGTTAATTGTATTGAAAATTGAGGACATTTTTTAAAAGAGAAAAAGTTAGCCAAAAAGTGCTGAAAGGGGTCGTTTTCTTCGTATATAGTATAGATATATGATAAAAATTAAAGTCATGTAGAAAAAGTTAAGTAGATATTTACATTAATTAAAGTTAACATTAGATATATGGTTTTGAATTTTTTTCAAAAAAGAATATATTTTTGATTCAAATAAAATCAACGATATGATTTTGAAATTGTTTCAAAAAAGATATACTTTAGATTTAAATAAAATCAAGTATATGGGTTTGAAATTGTTCAAAAAATATATATTTTGGATTTAAATAAAATAAATATATGAAAGTTGATTTTTTTTGAGGTTGTATTGAAAGTTGATGATAATTTTGGAAAGAGAAAAAGTCAGCCAAAAAGAGCAAGAGCATGTTATTTTCTTTATATATAGTATATATAAAATCAAAGATAGGTTTTTGAAATTTATTAAAAACATGTATATTTTGGCTTTAAATAAAATCGAATATATGGTTTTGAAATTGTTTCAAAAGATATATATTTTATTTAAAAATATCTAAGAGGGGCACACAAATGAGTCTATAAATAGAACTCACGGAATGTTAAATATCATACTACTTTATAGATACCCTTACTGAAAAGAAACCTTAGTCTCTCTCAAGCTCTATAGAACTTAGAGGGTGTAGAATATCATACTACTTTGTAGAAATCCTTACTCAAAAGAAACTTTAGTCTCTCTCAATATTTGATTGACTTGACTAGTACTGATCATCAGAGAAGGTTTCTTCGTGTCCACTGAGTAAAGACATCGCTACTTTTGCTTTAATCATGATCGAAGTGTTTCAACAACAAGATTTCTGAACTTCAAGAGGTAAAATTCCAATAACTTATTCATGATAATTTTGTATTGATCCAAGGAAGAGAAAATAAAATTTTGATTATCCGTTGCGTTTTATATCACAATTTTCCTTTATTCTTTATATCAAAAATTTTATTTTATTTTGCACTTGGATTTTTTTTAACGTTACGTACTCTTCTTCGTGAAAGCATTATTATAGTTATAGATAACAAAAAGTTGTTTAAAAAAACCTTGAATATTCCAAACATATAGGATTAATTAGTTTTTGTTGAAAATAGTACAACAACAACCAAGTCTTATCCCATTAAGTGGGATCGGCTACATGGATCAAATGACGCCATAGTGTTCTATCAAAAACCATATTTGGATTCAACTCATTGACCTCTAAATCTTTTCTAATAATGGTTTTTTTAGGTCTTCCTCTACCTCTTTTAACCCGACTCTCCTCCATTTGATTTACTCTTCTTACAACAGCATCTACAGGTCTTCTCTCTACATGTCCAAACCATCTAAGCGTATTCTCTACCAACTTTTCTACTATAGGTGCTACCCCCACTCTCTCTCTAATGATGTCATTCCTAATCTTATCATGTCTAGTCTTATCACTCATCCAGCGCAACATCCTCATCTCCACTACACTTACTTTACTCTCGTGTTGGCTCTTAACCGCCCAACACTCCGTACCATACAACATTGCCGGTCTGACTTGCTGCCCGATAGAACTTTCCTTTTAGTTTAAGTGGTACTTTCTTATCGCACAAAACACCTGAGACTTTTCTCCATTTCAACCACCCAACTTGAATACGATGATTTACATCTGCTTCTATTTGTCCGTCATTTTGTACTATAAGTAATTGAGAAAGATTATAGTAATTGACAAATTATACCTTAGACTGTCAAAACGACAGTTAAATAAAAACCTAAAATCTGAACTCAAAAACACTTAAAAATCGGATGGAGAATAAATTAATATATGTACGAGGCATTACATAATGGATTGCAAACAAACATGAGAGATCAAATATTCTTTGAGGCAAGGATTGATTAAATATCAGACCGTAGATATCTACTATATATACCTTTTTACATGAGAGGGGTGGCTACAACCCATGGTTTCTCCTTAGACCCGTCATGGTGGTTGTGCACGAGGGATTTGGGGACGATTGGAGTTGTGGAGGAGAATTTTTGTTGATTGAAGATTAAGACTCGAATACTGTGTTTGGAATACATAGAGTGAATGTTTTAAGTAGGAAAGTTTAGTGATAAAATTAAGGGAGCTTCTACGGTGAACTGACTTTTTTGAAAAAGTTAATTTTAATTTTAATGTTTGATTTATTTTTAAATTGTTGATTACTGATTAATGATAATAGTAATTCATCTAGTAATGCTTGCAACATCTTGGACTTACAGGTACTATTTTATCGTTGACATCTTTAACATGCAAACAGATTTGATGATATTATGTGATAGTCTTGAGTGTTACACTTTGTGGGGTGTTATACTTAAAACAAAGTAAGATAAAATTAGATTAAGTGTAGACTCGTTAATCTGATGAATTGATGATACTATGTGGACTGAACTTTTGATGCCACTGTACAAACAGTGAGGTGTTACTCACTACAATTTTGATGTTATAGTGTTAACTTCATCAGAAAAGTCATTTTCACGACTTCACCATAGAATTTTCCTAAAATTAAATTAGGTCAATTGGTTTGGTTGATTATCCCTAAAAAAGAAAGGTTTGGTTAAATTAGGATTATCAGCAATTATTAACAAAAGACCGAGTATAGAGATATGTTACAAGTAACAAACAAAGAGAGAGATAAGTATGTTACAAATATGAAGAAAAAAAACATAAAAGATTGATTAAAGGATAAGCCCTAAGTTTATGAGAGAAAAAAAAACATGATATACGAAAAAAAATCATAAAAATTGATTAAAGGATAACCCTAACTAGTAAAAAAAAGAAAAATATATGGTAACAAAATTGCTGACTTTAGGTCATATAAAAGGAATCGTAGATCATATAGATACAATCCAGACTTTTGACTTACGTCAAGTGTCTTCTTAGTGACCACTGGCGACAGTACACGTGGTAAGTTTCTAAATACTTTACTTATTTAGGAATAATTGATTTGGATTGTCTCTGTTCAAAATTCTCAGTTTTTCTAATTTTCAATCTCCACGGTTAATATATAAAAACTATTTTTCTTTATAATTTAATTTCCTCTCTCTCTAGTATGTCTAATGGTTGAGATTCCAACAGAGAAAATTATAGAGAGTTTTCAATAGAGAGAATCTAACAACTGATGCATAATTGCTGATCCAATCTTCCTCCTCCTTTTTTGTGGTTTTATCTATCAGTCCCCTGTCGTTTTTACTTTGATGTATGGTCTCGAGTACTCTTTGTTCTCTTTTGATATTAGTATCTAACATGGTTTTAATTTGATGCAATTGGTATTCAGTTCTTATAGTTTTGTTATAGGAACATGGAAGGAAGAAAAGTGCAACAATTACCTCATCATATTGATTTAAACGAGCGGACTTCAATTCATGATCCCTCTGAGAATAGCATGGAACAACAACAAGAGAAACTTGACGACACCGATGTCATTGAGTCAGGTCATGCCGTCGCAATTCTAAACTCTAATAATAATAACTTAGTTCAAGCCGAGTCAGTACCAGAAGGAAGTCGTGAAGCAAAGAGAGGGCGTAGGCAAAGGGTACATTGGACGGAAGGTGAACATAAGTAAGTATTCAATCTATCCTTGGAAGTGATTATTTTATTTTATTTTTTTTTTCAATTCTATTTTGGGTTAAATATTTTTTTTCTTTTCAATTTAAGATATTAGATGAAGTATTATATAACTTATGAAATTTTTTAAAAATCTGTTGCGAGTTGATATACTTGATAAAACTTGTAACTAAACAGTGGGTTGATGAGTGAAATCTATGTTTATATTTTTGTTTTTGATTTGTATCTTTTACAATGTAACTCTGCAAATTATTCTTGGAATGAGTTGACTCCTCTTTGTATAGAGTGGGGATTAGTTGAGTCATCGAGTAACTCTAATATGAGTTATTGTGCTTGATAAATCACTATAAACAATGAATTCATTAATTCAACTATGAAATTAAAAGTTCTTATTGAGTATATGTACTCCACATTTTAATATGAAATTTGGAAACTATTTGATATTTCATTAAATAATTTTGATAAGTAAATACCAACTGTTAGATTCTTCTTTAAAAAAAGAAAAAAACCGATTGTTAGATGACAAACTGCGAATTTATATTTTTATTTTCAACAAATAGTCTTATGAATCAACAGCCTTGTAGCTACCGATTGATATGTACTTACGGAACATTGATAAAAAACACATTTATAGCTTTTTAGTTTGTATGATGTATATATGATATAATTCAGTTCTAGAAAAACAAAAATGGAATTTTGTTCATAGATGCAAATTAATCTTTCTAGGTTGAATATCAACAAAGAGAAGAAAAGAAATTCAATGCAAGTGTTTGCATTGTTTTGGGTACATACCAAGATATAGTTACTTCAGTTCTTTATTATTTTCTTCTCTTATTATTTAACTGAATTTGAATATTTCACATTCATTCTATAATTTGTGATGTATAGGTTGTTTCTGGAGGGGCTAGAAAAATATGGCAAGGGACGTTGGAAAGATATTTCAAAAGAATTTGTGGTGACAAAGACTCCGATTCAAATTGCTAGCCATGCCCAAAAATACTTTATCCACCAAAATGTGAAAGATGTAGAGAAGAGGAAGAAGAGAAGAAGTATTCACGATGCAAGCTTAAACAAGAATGGCACACTAGTCACTCTCGCTGTTGACCAACAAGATGAGATTCCTTCCGTTGAGCAACAAAATGAGACTCCTCCTCAAGGAATGCAACAGACACAAACACAACAAAATGAGATTTCTCCTATGTTGTGCTTGCTTTGTCCAATCGGTTATACAATTCCGGATATAGAGAAACTTGGGAAGATGCGCGACTTATTGGCAAAAGAACTTCGACGCTAGAGCTTCAGCACATCTAGTTGTGTTTATGCTTCGTATTTAGTCCAATAAAAAAGTTCAAAGTTAATTTTTTTCCTATTAAAAATAGGTAATTTTATTTACAGTTTTTTTTTGACAGTTTGATATAGTAGAATTCATTCAATTGAATATAATATGTATAATTGATTTGGTTGCATACGGTTGAATTTTTTGTCTATACACATCCATATTTTCCATGTTATTCAATATTGTATATGTTTGAGGGTGTGTTTAATATGAACCTCTTTTCAATTGTTTGACAAGTTTGCAACCCCATCTTTGCTAGCTTCAGTTTAGCAATAGAAATCTCCTACCTTTGAGTAACAATACTTCGGTTGCCTTATTGAATGCACCCAAGCCCTAAATTATATGGGCATCCTACAATTCCATGTCCATATATTTTGAAGCATTTGCCAAAATGAACTATACTGATCATAGCTAAGCACTGGTTTGATACCTTAGAGTGTGTTCTTCTTAAAATCTTGTGTTTAATTCTCTCCGGTGTCAATTTCATTAATATGGCTTCTTCAGAAGAAAAAAAACTCCCCCATTACCAGAGGACTTTGTATATGGATAAGATTTTCAATTATCATCATTTATGTTGTGAAATCAACCTTGTTCGGAATCACACCAATGAAAAACAAAGATGTGTGGAGCAAAAGGTAGTGGTAATCCTAGGTCTAAGTGTCTTCAAGCAACAACACACACAAGAGCTAAAACAATGACACAAACACTAACCAAGCATAGAGATAAGCAAGCTTAAGAGGAAATAAACAAACACACACAAGATGGTAACCCAGTTCGGTCCAATATGACCTACTCTAGGGGAGAGAGCAGCTCTCCAATCCAATATGAGAAGATGTTGCAAGAGGTTACAAGAAATCAGCCTTATACCTAATCTCTACCCTTTGTTTCCCTCACCACACTCATATGAATCTTACTAGAGAATACACAAAGGAAGCTTTAGATCCTTCCAATGATGTAATCTCACTACCCAAGGTGATTACAATGTTATCGCAACCCTAGAGACCCTCCTTACAAAGATACTCAACCCTCAAGTTTCCCCCTTTGTAAACCCTAGGCCTCTAGCTTCAGCTTTCCTTCAAAAATCTGCAGGAACCACTTAAGTACTAGTCACAAAAGTCCAAAATTGCATCACGATTTTGTCCAATCGCGCCACAATTTTCTCTGAACAACTGTTGTGACCAGTTCCCTTTCAGGGAAACTTGGTGAAGAAGTTGTTGAATCACGTCACGATTTCCCAAATTGTGTCACGATTTTCCATCTCAAAAAACCACGCTCACTGTCAATCCAATCGTGCCACGATGCCCAAAATCGTGACACGATTTCAGGGTTTCCTGAGTTCACAAATTTGAAGCCAATATTCAACATAAACAAAATAAAGACGAGCCATTCCACAAAAGAGAATGGAGAACATGTGCTCAAGAAGAGATTATATACTTTATAGGTTTTTAAGTGTATTGGATTAGGATTCAAAGGATTTTAGTGGACTTTTTTGTTATGAGAAGGTCCACTTATTTTTTTTTTTTGGTCAGGTAGACTAGTGGCTAGAATTCACCTTATAAGGTGAATAAGTGGGGTGTCCGGGGTTCGAACCTCGACCCCTGCATATAACAATGCATTGTCCTACCAACTGAGCTATGCTCACGGGACAGGTCCACTTATGGTTATTGGTTCTTTAATTAGATTGAATAGGGATAGGTCGGATAGGGAATATAATTCCATTTTTAGTTGGGGAAGGTGTTGAAGAAAAATCTTGAATATGGTAAAGTATATGAACGTTTCTTTATTTGTGGTATTCAATCAAGATATTTTACAACCTAAAAGAGTATTGTGGTATTCAATTAAGGTTTTGTCATTTAAAAAAAGTCTTTTGTATTCAATCAAGACTCTTCATCACTTAAAAAAAAAGACTTGTGGTATTCAAAATTATTTAAATTTCGGAGGATTGTTTAATAAATTGGATTTTGTAGAATTTTCTAGTGAAATTTTGTTTAATAAATTAAATTTTGATGGATTTTGTAGTGAAATTTTAGCATGATAACAAAAGGGAGGTATTTGTCACAAAAAGGGATGTTATATATCCCGATAAAACATCTAATCGAAAGCTTCACGATTTTGAAATTGCTTTGATAACCAAAAAACAAGGTGCTCCCAATAAATGCAATGGTGTTTTAAACGGTCGGCACATTCAACTTTTCGCATTATACACCATTTTCCTTCACAAAAACATGAGATTTTTTACGATTGTTTTTTCTTTTAAGATTTTATTTACTATCTCTCTCCTCTCTTCCTCCCTCTCTCCGCTCTTCTCTCTCACTCTCTCTACCTATCTCTCCGCCCTTAAAAAAGTTAAATGAAGCTTGAATCAAAGAAATCAGTCGGGATGAAAGATATCATTGTTATGCCTAATCACACGATAGTCGTTGACCATGAGAATCCTTTCATTATCACTTTCCTTTCTTTCTGCAAGTAGTTATGCATTTTCCTTTTTGTTTCCTTCATTTAGGCAAGCAATTATGCAGTCCCTTTTGCACTATATAACTTTGTAAAGATGGCATATCTGTTATGTTAAATGATAATAAGAAATTTATATTCCTCCTTAAAATTCCCCTTTCTCTTAACTCTCTTGGGAGTTTACACTCACTCGAAGAGTGTCATTATTATTGTAAAATCTGAAAATTGCATGTTGTATCAATTACACTCACTTCGTCTGAAGGTTTCTTAAACAACACTAAACACCCATTCTAATTTTCAACTAAACCCAAACCTCTTTTAACTTTTATTAAAAGTGACAAATACCTCCCTTATATTTTATTTTTTTAAAGAATACCTCCCTTATAATTACACGGTTAGAACAATGTTAATTATGTGTTCCTAAACACCTTCCACTTTCATTCATTCTCTTCTATTGTTTGCAATTGTAAAATATTTAATCTTCTCTTTCATTCAGTTGTCCCTTATCAAATTCTTGGGTAAATTGTTCCTCAACAATTTCAAAGTTTGAACCTTTATTATCAATTTCTTCCTCATATGTCAAATCCAACACACATGGATAGATCGAATGCACAATTTTTGTTTCATTGTGGTTTTTTGGGACCGGTGGTCTTTGGCTTTGTGTTCCAATAGCAAAGAAACTTAAGAGTGTTTGGACTGAGAGTTTATGAGGGGAAAGGAGGAGGGGTTTACTTTTTATTAATATCACTAAAAATATAATCCCATGTATTATTTTTCTTTTGTTTTTTAATGAGACCAACAACAATCTTTATTATAGAAAATAATTTTTATTTTAATATTTAAATTTATTCTTATCTTTTTGTTATATGTATTATTTGTATTGAAAATTGAGTATATGTTTTGAAAGAAAAAGTCAACTTAAAAGTGTTGAAAGGGGTAGTTTTCTTTATAGTATAGATATAGAAGTATAGATGAAAGAGAATAATTGGTTGTAAGAAAAACTAAGACAAAATCATTAATATCACTGAAACTTAAATAAGCAAAGTGGAACCCGCAATTTAATCAGTATAAAAGTAGGGAAATATTAACGATTGCTCCTGGGATACTTTTTAAGTACTTTAAATAGTACTCCCTCCGTCCCGCAGTAGATGACCTATTTGAAAATGTATAATTTTGATCTAATTTACTTTGACCATATTTTTCTACTAATATATAAAGATAAATAATATCATATAAGATGTCGTTAGATTCGTCTCGATGAGTATTTTCAAAATATCAAATTTTCATAATTTTTTCTAATATATTATTCAAGATATTTATGCTCAAAATTATACATTGACATGCGTAATAACGTCAACTGTGTCAAGTATTATGGGACGGAGGGAGTAAGTTGTTTATGAAAAGTTGTGTATTTAATACATTAAAAATTGTAATAGTTGACTTTTTGATGGAATAATTGCTAAATTTGGGATCCTTAAAGAGTGCCCCAACACTCGTTAACAAGACCCATAAAAGTATGTAGTACTTGTGTTCAAAGTTTATCCAGGAAAATAAGTTTTGAACTAGATTGGAAACCTGTGCCAAGCACGGGCTAGAATTACGACTACTTTTTATTTACTTTATAAAATCTAATTAAACGGAAAATTTATTATTTTATACACGCTATATCAATAGAACGAATCGTTATCGTATTTTCTATTGCATATTATATATAAATATCTGTCTACGCTCGGAGTGTGGCGGCATAGGATGGAGGTCTCTCGGGGTGCCAACCTAATTGGGATGTCGATGATGCCTCTTGATGTCTGTCTACGCTCTTTGCTTATCAATTATATTTTTTTTTGAAATATATTTCAGAAAAGTTCAGATTTTTCTTTCGAAATTAAAAAGTTTTTTTTTTCATTTTTATACAAAAAATAAAAAATTTGGAAAATATTTTCCGTGATAAAAAAAAATTCCTGAATTTTTTAAAAAAAAATATTTTTCGTAAAATAAAAATTCTTGCATTTTTTTTTCTAATTTTTACATTTTTTTTTCCTGAACGTCATAGTGCTTGAATTTTTTAGTTTATAAAAATATTTTTAAAATTTCTTGATTTTAAAAGTAATTGTTAATTAATAAAAAAAACAGCTGAAAAAATAATTGAAAAAGAATTATAAATGCTAAGTAATCATGCCACGTCATCAAAATTGCACAGTCAATGTGCCACATCAACATTTTCGTTCAGTCAAATGGCCTTAGGGTCTAAAACGAAAGAATATTTATATTACAGGGTTGGAATCTAAACTTTTTTTTAGAGGGGGGTAAACCGGAACGCGCTCAAATTACAAACATATTAACCCTTCTTTTTTTTATAGGTAAAAGACTTTTGAAATATGGGTAGTGTTAACTTGTGCCCTTAGAGCACATGTTAAGAAATCCAAAAAAAGAAATATTCCCTTAAACTTTGTGTATTCAATTCATTAAAACATTAAAGATTAAATTTAATGCACGCATTCAATACATTATTTCTACATTTAGCTTATAAACTTGTGTCTTAAAGGCATAAGTTAACATTTCCCCTAAAATATTAGAATAACTAGTATGTGGACCCGTGTCGAGCACAGGCTAGATTTTCGACTTTTTTTATTACATAAATATAGTTTAAATGGAAATTCATTATTTTATATTCAATATATCAATAGTACATATCGTTGTCGTATTTTTAATTAGATATTATATATTAATATTAACATGTATGATTTTATTTGGATTTTTGTAACATTAAACAACAATAAGTTAACAAATGTAATGTTGAAATATTAACTTTAACGATGAAATATTTTACACAGATGACTAACGTTAAGAAAATATTTTGAATATGTATATCGATAATAAATGGATTAATCCAAAAATAAAACAAAATCAATTATGGAGATTAGCTTCTTTTTTTTTGTTCTCTCTATATATGGTGTCATTTGCTTGTTTTTCTATCTCATTTGTCTCTATTCATCTTGTGCAAGGAATTGAATATTATAACTTATTTAATAACAGGGTATCCAAGTTTCGAACTCGGTCTATATATATAATAATAAATTGTCTCTACCAACTGAGGTAAATTCACAAAAACTTAATAAACTTTCCCGTTAAAAAAATATACATAAAAGCAGCATACTATTTTTTTATGTCAATTTATTATTATATCACCAACTCTACTAAAAGTTAGGCTAGGTTTATGGTGTGAAACTAACAACAACATCACAACCCAATATAACATTAAAAAAAATAGAGCAAATATGGACACTTGTGTCAAGCACCGACCAAAATTTCGTAGTACCTGATGGGAAGAATATTGCTATGTATCAAGTGTCGTTAAAGGCTTTCCTAAAAAAAATGTTAGTTAAAGGCTTAAAGTCAAACGTTGGATAAAAGAGTGGAGGTTGAACAACAAATAAGTGAGAACACTTATATACTTAATCCTTAAAATTTTAGA
>Ga0228711_1005523_pt1 | contig 19211 bp, 11 predicted proteins | sample MedpolnodulmetaG_2_FD_177996 | JGI IMG/M metagenome (GOLD analysis project Ga0228711, IMG submission 177996) | Root nodule microbial communities from Medicago polymorpha collected in Santa Monica, California, United States - brown nodules | ecosystem: Host-associated > Plants > Roots > Nodule...
ACTTTGGTAATAGTAATGAGGTGAGAATTGTATATGTATATACATATGATGTGATGATTTCTTTGATAATGATGATTGCTTGCTTATAACCTTGAAATGATGAATTGTACTTGTTGAGTTAAGTATGTTAAATGAGGAATAAGGTGAGTAATCTTTTTATTGATTGATGTTGATAAATGATGAGCCTATATCGATGACTTGATTAGAGATTAAATATGCTTAATATGCTTTGTTAGTAATGTGATAGCTTGAGGTATAAAGAATGAGGGATAATAATCATGTGATGTTAGTATTCTAGGAAGGATGAGTATTTATATGTGATATGCATGAATCCTTGAATGCTTATGTTTTCATATGTTGATTATGATTGATGTGAAGCTTACCCACAGTGGTATGTGGTGAACCGCCTACCTATTTGTATGAATGGGTAGACGGCGTGCAGGAATAGTTGGTTGCTTGGATAGCGGGAGCTATCTCCGTTATCGTTTCCATGGAGTCTTAGAGTAGGCTCTGATCTAGGACGTCTGTCTTTATGATTATTCTAGATTGTTTATGTCGGATTTATGTTGTTGAGATTTTGCCCATATGTCGGGATTTGGAGATTTTACATGATGTATATTGATCTTATGACATGTATATTTTGGAGATGTATGACTTATATCCGCTGCGACTGTTGAGGTATCTTATATATGTATGTTGTTTGAATTTTGATGTGAGAACGTAGCGTCTATTTCTTGAATATATGCTTTATTTGCGTGTATTATCGCTTTAATAGAAATAGGGTGTTACAACAATCACCTGCCCCCCTACACACTATTTCATCACCAACTTCAAATACCACTTCATCCAATCCTCAATTCCAATATTTTTTTCATCAAATCTTGCTCCAAAATCATTGAAGCATCAAGCATAGGAGGTATCAACACACTTTTCACATAAAAAAACATGTATAGAGCATTTTAATCCGTTCATTTTTAGCTTTTGTTATGGGTTTTTATGTCAATTTACGTAGAACTTTGTTATGGGAATCCTCGGCAGCTTACTACCGAAGTAAATTCCATCGACTAATCGAATCCCTTCTTCGTGGGAGGTAGTTGATTCCCAAAATTTGGATAGTCACCTGTCACCATCACCAACAACTTCATCATATAAAAAAAAAAAAGGTGCTCGTCTTGGTAAAACATCACTTTTCCCACTTCCACCACCTTCTCGGTATCCAAAGCCTAAGGCTATTCCGGTTATGAGCCTATTGATTATATGCCACGCTTCATGCTTCCATTTATTGAAAAAGTGGTGGATGTTATAGGCGATGGACATTGTGGATTTCGGGCTATAGCCGAGTTAATGGGACTGATCGAACAAAATCATATCATGATTCGTAGACATCTTATTCAAGAGTTGAAAGATCATAGAGATGATTATGTTGAAGTATTTGTGGGTGAGGATCGTTATAACTATATTTTAAATGGCTTACATCCTCCCGCAAATATGAAAGGTTGTGCACATCTTGTTGATAAGTGGTTGACTTTTTCGGACATGGACACATTGTTGCAAATTATTACAAAAGGTGTGTGGTCGTGTTAACAAATCTTGAAGTTGAAAAATCAGAATCTTTTTTCCCACTAAGAGGGCCACCACCGTCGGGTAAGCAAAAAACTCCCATCATGTGCCTTGGGGTAATTCCGAATCATTTCGTGCTTATTTATTTGAAGAATGGTTGTCCACTACCTCCATCATCTACGGAGTGGGACAATCACAAGAAAGAAGATGCAGTGACTTGGGAAGATGAGTATTTGGATCAACATGAGTTGTTCTGAAAGCTCATGGTTATTGAAAGTGGAAACAAACCGCCGCAACCACAAAAGGAGTCAAACAAAGCGGCGCCTATTTTGTTGAACACTCCCGAAAAATCAAAGCAACAATTTGAAGTTATTGCGGAAGATGAGGAAGATTCTATTTCACTTGATGTTCTCCAATCACTTGGTCTTTAATGAGTTTTTGTCGGTGTTAGTCTTTTTTTTTTTTGTAGAAATTACACCGACGTATATTTTGGGGTCGAAATTGTAACGCCTATTTTTTGAGGCCAATATATAAGTAACATTATGTAATTTATATTGATATATATGATAATATGACTTTTATGTGGCGAAACTAGTGCAATACTTATTTATTCGTTATTAATGTTTACGCATTTGATTTATTCGTTATTACATTTCATTTAATTTCATCACAATGTATGATTTTTTTCATAAAGCTTTTGTGAAGTGAAACATGTTTGAGGTTGCAAAAATTGAAGGCCGTGTTAGGTACTCCGCTTTTAAAAAGACAATTAAGGTTATGATAACGCTGACCGACTCTCTTGATGATTTGAAGGCACAACTTAACACTTATTTTGAGCATCTTGGTGAAAATCAATATACACGTCACTTGTTTGGTCAAATGCCATGCATAGACCTAGGAGAAGATAGAGATGAATACACATGAAAAACGACAAGCTATATGCCTTGGCTTATTGAAGAGAATAGCGACGTCGGATTTATGTTTTAGAATATGGTGGAAAATGATATATCATATATGTATGTTCGTTCCATATGCAATTGCGTTGAAATGTGTTGTTTAATTTAATGATATGTAATGAGTTGTAATGTGTTGTTTAACTATGAACACTTAATTATGGACACTATGTAACGTTTTGATGAATTTCAAACTTTTGTGTATTTTGAACCAAATGTCGGTTTGATTTAATTATGGACAATTGTAAAAGATATTGTATTTTTTTAGTTTATGACTAAGATTAAATGCTGTATGAGTTATATTGCATTTGAAAATGTTCCGGTTTAATTACGTAAAAACTGGCCGAAAAATGACTTGAAAATGCTTTAGAATTATGCAGAACCCATTGTCCGCATAATTGTTTTTTCTTTTTTCGACAGTCAACTGCCGAGCGACAATTTTGTCTTTTACATGTGTTTATAAGTCCTATCAAATATGTGAGCAGCAACAACAGTCTCACTAGAATCAGGTCTTTAACAATCTCTAAACCTAGCGGCGTTGCTAGGTATACTCTTCCCCAACACATTCTCTGCTCCAACACTTCACCAAACATGGCAGAGAAGAAGCGAAAGGAGAGAGGCGACGCCAACAACCGCCACACCGGAAAAAAGAAGTCGAAGAAGACTTCCGACAATCAACGGAAGAAAACCGGTCCACGTTTGCCTTCATCCTTGAAAAAAGAGATCCAACACTTAAACCCTACCCCTGTTGATGTCGATGAAATCGACAGCGATGTTTACGAATATGAAGAAGAACAACCTGAAGAAGAATCCAGGAAGAATAAGCGTTACGACCCTGTCTCTGTCAATGATAATAACGACCTTTCTTCTGATTTCGAGGTATCTTATAACTGTTGCACAATATGTTCTTAATTGGTATTTCATTTGTCTGAATCCATTTGTTTATTTAGGATGAGAATGTACAATCTGATGATGATGACGGCGATGATTTTATTGGAATAAAGAGAAAGAGGAACGAAATTGATTCTGATGATGATGATTCTGGAGAGGAAGATAATGAGAGACATGAAAGGATGTTACAACGAATCACTGGTTTGCCAAGCGAGCCTTTTCATGGTAAGAATAAATAAATGTGTTCAGGTTTTGCATATCAATCAATTGTTTGCATATTGTGAGTGAATCCACTTGCTGTTGTTGCAGAGTTTGATTATTTTGTTATCCAAACTGTGATACACTTTTAATTTTTATCATAATGTAGATAATAAGAAGGCGAGGAAGAATGATGTTATTCCGGAGCTAAATCCAGAGTCTGAAAATAATCCTAGTCATGATGTTGTGGAAGGTGATGGACGAATTAGTATTGAGGACCTCCTTAAGCCTCTTGGTGACTTTCCTGATCATTCAATACTTCGGTTAAGAAATCAACAAATTGAGAATCGTTCTAGAACTGTTCATGCACCGCTTCCAAAGGCAGATCAAGCAAAGGTAGAAAGAAAGGTGGCGTATGAAATATCAAAGAAACAAGTCACAAAGTGGCAACCCCTTATTCAGAGAAATAGGGAGGCTCCTACTAAGTACTTTGATGAAAAGACAGATCTAGGGTTTTCAACTATAGGAGCAATAGCTTCTGAATTTGAACCCAGAACTGAATTTGAGAGGAAAATGGCTGCACTAGTTCATAATGACAAAATTACGGAAGCTCATAAAAACGACGGTGCTAGGCTTGCTGTTCAACTTGATTTGAACAAGGTAATCATTTTTTACATTACCGATAGTAGTGGATCATAGAATATGAAGCCTGATTGTCCTTTTCCAGGTTCCCATGCTTTCCAAGTCCATGATTGATGTATAACCCAAATGTCTTGAATTTTCATTTGTAAAGTTGAACTACTTTGCGTTTAGCATTTATGAAGCTATCTAAATTTCAAAACTCAAAAATGAATTTGTTTGTTAAATTAATGGTTGTTGGATTTTATTATAGAATAGATTACCTTTGAATAGGATTGTTGTTCTCCCTTTTATGATTGGAAAAAACCTTGTCACATAACTGAGGAGGAATTAAGATGGTATTTTTATGGTTCTTCCTCTTAACCAACTATGTAGAAAGATATAATAACAATGATCAGTGTTGTCAAATATCGGCCATGGCGGTGGATTGCAGCAGTGAATACTTTTACTACCGCCATGGTGTTTTGAGGGGGATATGGCAGCATAAAATGATAAATTTTCGGGTTTCTGCTGTTGTCCTCCATCCGCCATCAATGTAATAACGTATATGACTGGAATGATAGAATACGATTCTTTTAGGAAAATTCCACACTCAATCACTCATGCCAAAAATTAATAGCACCAACTACGCTGTTTAAATTTCTGTTTACAAAACTTTCATTATTTGACTGAATTTCCATTGTTTTTTGTTGTTTATGATGCTTGATAGGTTTCTATAGAAGGTGAGATGGATGGGCACAACCAGGCTGCTAAATTGCGGAGCCTTCTTTTTCGTCATGAAATGAAGGCAAAACATGTTAAAAAGATAAAGTCCAAAACATATCATCGTTTGTTAAAGAAACATAGATTGAAGGCAGAGTCTTCTCAGTTGGAAATGGATCCTGAAGCTGCTAATGAATATGCCTTGAAACAAGAACGCCAGAGGGCTGAGGTATATATGTATATATAGTCTTATTGAATAAAAGAAGATAAATGTTCTTAGTAATCTTTTTCTCACTTCCCAACTTGTTTTAGGAACGCATGACTCTGAGACACAAACACAAAAGTCCATGGCTTCAGCGTAAAATGCAACGTGGTTTAGATAAACAGGATGAAGGAACTCGTGCTGCCGTGACTGAACATTTTCAAAGACACGAGGAACTGACTAGAAAAATGAATACCATGGACAGTAGCAGCAGTGATGATAGCACTTATGAAGATGACGATGATGAGAATGCTGCTGATTCTGATCCGGATAAGGCAAACAAAATTTTACGAAAAGCAAAACAAAAGACACTAAAAGTGCTGGAGGAAGATGATGAAATGCCCAAGTCGGGATTGCTATCTTTACCTTTTATGGTAATTATTTATTCTTCTTCTCTTGTTCTTGTTTTCCTGAAATAAATATTAGTTACCCAACCTCTGATGGTATATATATGTATGTTCCTAATGCCCACAAAGACTATGGCTTATATACAATTATACATAAAATTTTTATTTGAATCATTAACGTTTTAAATAATACATGTCATATTGATACTGGAAAGGGTGATCTCCAACTATGATGAAGACATATATCTTTTGCAAATGTTTGGTTTCTTAAATATTTTCTTGGTATCATTAAAGCCTGAAATTGTCGGTTGGTAATTTTCTGCCTTTAGTTTATGGCCTCCATCTGATTTGTTGTGGTATAGAGGCGTGGATTGGAGAAAAGAAAAGAAGCAACTATTGAAGAAGTCAACCTTACTGTACAAGAATATGAAGATTCCATGATGAAGCTGGAGGATTCTGGCGGCTCAGAAGATCCAAAAGTAGCATCTACCAGTGGCAGAAGAGTATTTGGAATGGCTAAAGCCCAAACAATTGGTGCTGATAATAAGGTGGAATTAGATAAGTTTTACAATAACAGTGATAGTGAGGATGACTTTGAGGCCAAGAAAAGTGGCAGCATTGAGAATGAGGGAAGTGATCATCTGCAGAAGGATGTCATCAATGATTCAGTCTTAAATCAAGAGAATATCAATACTCTCAAGGAATCTGTTTTTAAGGTGATTAATTTCCTATTTTCTTGGACTTCTCAGATGTTTGTTTTACTTAATGGGTATAACACATTTTATGCATTTCTTGAAATTTGGTCACAGAATTTTGATGAGATTGTAAAAAATCCCGGGCCAAAAACTACATATGAAGTTTCCATATTTGCCTCAGATACATGGAAAAAGGTATAATATATTGCTTTGTTTTTATATCTGTGATCTGTTTCTTTTATCAAAACAACTTTTGATATCTTCCAATACATGGCATTTTGTTGGACTAATTTACTGATAATGGGCAGGCAAAAAACAAAAATGGTATAGACACAGACATCAAGAAGTCTTCAAAGTTTACTAGGCCTGTTAGGCACAATGTAAAGGTATACAGTCTTTGTATATGCCAAGAATATAAACTGAATTGTTGGTTTAGCTTGAATATGCGTTGTCGTTTTATGTTCTAGAACTCTGAAAAAGATCAATTGGGAGAGGATAGCGATACAGATGATGAAGGACAGATGGTGGATGGAATTCTGACTTCTGCATCTAAACCATCTTATGAACTTCCGTCTCAAGAGGAGCTCATTCGACAAGCTTTTGCTGGGGATGATGTAGAAGATGATTTTGAAAAGGATAAGCAGGAGATCCTCAATGAAGAAAATCCCGAGCCTGAGAAGCCTCTATTACTTCCTGGTTGGGGTCAATGGACTGATATACAGCAAAAGAAAGGTTTACCATCCTGGATGGTCAAAGAACATGAAAATGCCCAGAGAAAAAGGGAAGAAGCCCTCAAGAAGAGAAAGGATGTTCAGTTTAAAAATGTCATCATCTCTGAGAAATCTAGCAAGAAGGTTAGTGACTAAATACAAGGTTTAGGATCTTTCGTATGCTTCCGAATTATAAACATCAGCATGCATGCAATGGTTTGTTTTACAATACGAAATTGCAGTGAACATTACAAAGATTTGTGGTATTGTTATTTTTAATCAATATTTCTGTTGCCAGTTTATGATATCAGTATCTTACACTATTGGTTTTTTTCTTCTTTATTACCAGGGTTATCTTTGCCAAACTTTTTACAAATTTTAAAAATAATAATATAATCAAATGTTTCTTATTTTCCTACATTTCAAAAGTATATATTATGCTCTAATGTTGGCAGGTAACAATGTTGTTTAGAATAATATATACTAAAATTAGATTTTTAAATGTGTGCAGTAGTAGTAATGAAGCAGTAAGTGTCTTTCCAAAATTAGATTTTGAGACGCATCTAGTCCAAACTGATTTCAAATAGGCTTATAACACACACACACACACCATGTTGGCCAAAATCAAAGATCGACAATACTTCAGTGTTGGTCTACACCATTTGGCTGGAGGAACTGAATTTGCATAATCAATTTAAGTTATATAGTCTGGCTGGAGGAACTGAATTTGCATAATCAATTGAAGTTATATAATTTAGTGTATGTTTGGTTCCACTTTTGGAGAAGTCAAAATTGATTTTGTCATGTGTGCAGTAGTAGTAATGAAGCAGTAAGTGTCTTTCCAAAATTAGATTGTCAAAATTGATTTTGTCATGTTAGGTTGTTCTCAGGAACAATTGATTTTGCCTTCATAGCTGATTCTAACTTGAAACTAGAAATTAGAGCTTTTGATTTTAGATTTGATTTATACACTTAAATGTATTGTTCACTCACTTTTACATTAATGTATCCTATCATAAATCACTTTATCTTCAATTTACTTTTAGTCAGAATCAATTTTACACAGCAAAACCAAGCACACATATCTTCAGTGGGCTTGAATCATGTTGCCACTTGCCAGCCACCATTGTCTTCTGTACTGTTAATTTTTCATCTCAGTCAAGTTATTGTGCAGGTTTTGATTTTATTCTTTTGGATATGACAGGCCGAGAAACTCCAAACAAAAACGGTACCTTTTCCTTATACTTCCAAAGATGTCTTTCATCAGAGTATGCGTATGCCCATTGGACCTGAATCTAACCCGGCAACTACATTTGGACCTCTTACTCGGCCTGAGGTAAGTTTTTCAAAACAGTTCCTTTTATTTTTGTGTTTATCATCATGCTGTATTTTAGCCTTTATTTAAAGTAGTTAATAGTGATATTTGGACCGTCCTCCTTTTTGTAGCAAAGTCCTTAATTGGATACGGGTTTTGGAGGATTCTTGTACTAAATGAACTAACTACTTTGCAAAAATACAGTTTGATGTGCACCTGTAATTTTTTTTTTTTTGTAGCTGTCTTGTAAATATATTCTTGTATGTGCAGGTGGTGAAGAAACCAGGTGTTATTATAAAACCGATAGAATTTGAGGAAGTGAATCCTCACGATAAACCAGAGCAACAGAGTGTTAAGAACAAGAAGTTGAATAGGACCAAAGGCAATGATAGCAAAGCCATAAAAAAGTCGAAGTTCAAGGTCAAAGGTAAAAAGTAAGTGGGACTAAATTTTGATTGTGATCCAGTTCTATAAATATTCACCATTTTCCAGTGTATACTTTGGAAAGATGCACTTCAGAGATTGAACGAGAAAAGAAAACCGATTTTGGTAGGCGGAAGCTTATGTCATCCAAGAGACAATAGAACGAGGGAGAATAGCTTCCCTTGATATTACACCCAGTATTCCTTATCACAGCTTAAATTGTTGATTTATTTATAACAAAAATGTTATTTTATTTTCCAATTTGTTATGCTTTAACTGTTAAGGTTGTTACAGAGAATCTCTTATCTGCGACAAATTTCTTATCTTGGAGTTATATATCAGATTGTCTTTATATTTTATCTCATTTGTTTTACAGCCGTACATTAATGTTTTGGTAAGGAACTTTCAGACCAGTGCAAAATCATCTTGCGGTAAAATTCTAAAACTTTTAGACCTCATCTAGTTTATTTAAAAAAAATACCAAGGTTCTAAGTTTAAAATAATCTTGTTAAATTGTATTTTAAAGGCATACGTTAAAGAACTTAAAAAAGTAGAAAATTTGCATTGAAAACAATTTGTATCTTTTATGAAATGAATATATGATTTTTGTAACAAAATTACTATATGTAGATTCCTGACGTATGTTAGTTTTTTTTAAAAAAAAAAAAATTAAATAAAAATGTCTAATCCTAAACCTCCCCTCTCTGTCGGCACTTTTTTCCTTGGATTTCTTTGACAGCTAGCCTACTGACTTGTAAAATTTACCTCAAGCCATATTTAATGTGAAGTACTATTTAAGACGCGGTACCTAATAAATATTTTTATTGGGGAGATTTTTTTTTTATGGGTCTTCTAAGACCCTTGATTTCACTTAAGCATTTCATTCTTAAGTGAATACTTTTCATTAAATTAATCATTTTGTAATGTTTGTTTGGTATGTAAATGATGAATAGTTATTGATGAGACTCATCTATCACTTTTGTTAGAGGTACTGCATTGAAGTGATTGAGTGTTTATTAAATACTGTTATTAGAAAATTATAAAAGAGTTATGTGTACATGTGTGATCCGTTTAACTGAGGGTCACCATTATGGATGCTTTAAAGAGAATAAGTGGATGTCCGAGGTTCGAACCCCATTTCTTGCATGTGTTATGCATTATCCTGATTAAATGAGTAAAATTTATGGGGACAAGTGAACAGGGACGGACCTGGACACGATGGTTTGGTGTGACAAAATTATAAAAGAAACTATTTAGTGTATATTTGATTTATAATACGATATATATTAGTAATGCAAAAATAAAACAAAAATATCTCTACAGCAAAATGGATAAAGCAAGTCAGTTTCACCTAAAGCAAGTCAGTTTGAATCTTGTCCAACACACTTTTTATGATTTTTTTTTTTTAAAAAAAAAGAGTTAAAAATGGAGGCGTTGGGAATTGAACAATGGACATTCTGTGGTGTGGTAAAGGTTATGAAACTTTGCAAAAAAAGTTTTTTTTTTAAATAAATAAAGGGTCGCTTTAATTTGTGTCTTTATGGTACAAATTAATAATAAAAAAGAAAATAAAAAATAAATATTGTATTGAAAATATAAATGATTAAACTTTTACAATATTAAATACATATGTTGCAATAAAAACATTTTGATATTTGCGATTTTAATTTGTGTTTTGGACGCACAAGTTAGCAATTCCCATAAATAAATTATGAAACTTATAATCACCCGCATAGAAGTTAATTAGCCACAGTTTGACGAAAAAAGAGAAATTAGCCACGGTCATCCCACAAAGAAAATTAGCCAAAGGTAGCTGGTGTTTGGTGATCTGCTATTAGGAGTAGGTTAATGTTTTTTCTTTTTAAGAAGAATAGTAGGTTAATGTTTTATATTCACCTTCGTTCGTTTGATCACTAAATTAATTTTCGAGTTATTTATGTTCTCGTCTTAGATGTATTGGAAAATAGTTTTAAATTTATTATATTTTTGAAGGTATTTTTTTTTTTTTGAAAGAAGGAAAAATTATTATATTATTAAGCGAATCCGTTGTTGGTATATATAGCTCGTTTCTAATGCAGCTTCACCCAACTATAAGATTTATTTTTATTTTTAATTTTACAAACGTCAAAGAGCATTCCAACAACTTAATGTCATTATTTAGGTCACAACTTGCGTTATCAAACTCGGTCATGAAAAATTAGTTTTATTAAGAGATATAATTGAAAAAAATAATATAACTGGACTCAAAACAATATTCTGCTGACTAGTCAAATAGAATGCTGATGCGATAATTTATCTTACTAATACCATCAAACCTCTGGGTAAATATCTTCACCAAACTTTCAAAAAGTGCATTTTTTTCCTCTTAACTTTCAAAAACTTACAATTTTGACCCCTAAGTATAAAAACTATAATTTTGGCCCCCTAAGATTTAACCATTTTGCAACTTTGATCCTTTTTGCCAATTTTGACCGGTCAATGCCTACATGGCACACCACGTGTGTAATTATTAAATTTAAAAAAACCATAAAATCATTTTTAAATTAAATAAATGACAAATTAAATTTAAAAAATTAAAAAATCAGAAAAAAATTAAAAATAAACCCATTATTAATTGAACCGATTCAGCTTAATCTTATTCAGCTTAATTTTGAGCTTAATTTTCCGCCAAATCCAATATGCAAGAGTTCTTCAAGTACACCCCTGTTCAAATTTTCAAACATAATTCCAACTTAGTGATTTCAATGTATAATACATTATTAATGTGTTATTGTAATTCAATGTTTAGTATTTGAAAAATTTGAAAAAGTGAGAAGCAATTAATTAATATCCACTATCTCTTTTAATAACAAGCAATTTTCCCCAAGAAGATTACCTTAAGTCTTTTGTTTCTGCTGCTTCCAGATTGGAAAGAGTTCCATAGACACTTTGCTGAAAATTCATTGCTGGTGGAACTGTTAAGCTGCAACAGAAAATTATTCAGCTTAAACCCAAATCCAATCCAGATTCAGCTTAATCCCATTCTCTCTTTTAGAAGGGGAGGGGAGCAAATCTTTTTAAAATTTGATTGCATTGTCATAATTATCCTTAAATTAATTTCAAATCTCAATATTAACCGTGTAACAACTTTTATTATTATTTATTAGGCTTAATTGCAGTTTTAGCCCCCTAACTTTCCCAAAGTTGCGATTTTGGCACCATAAGAAAAAAAACTACAAAACAGTCCTCTAAGTTTTGCAACTGTAGCAGTTTTGGCCCCCAAGGCTGATATTGACTCTGTCTACGCTGACGTGGCACCCTAAGTGAGGTGCCACATGTTATTTTTTTTGCTTTGGGGGGCCAAAACTGATACAGTTGCAAAACTTAGGGGGCTGTTTTGTAGTTTTTTTTAGGGGGCCAAAATCGCAACTTTGGGAAAGTTAGGGGTTTAAAACTGCAATTAAGCCTATTTATTATTATTAGGTTATCTTATTCTTATAACAATTATTATTATTATTATTTTGTTATATTTTTTTAACAACTTTTATTATTATATTATCTATAACTCTTATTTGTTACATCTAAAACCACTTCTACTACTACTTTGTTGATGTCAACGGCCTTATTATTATTATTATTATTATTATTATCTTATTTTAATTCAACTTATTATTGTTTGTTGATCCTTTTTTTTTAATGTTAATTCACCGGTTCATGTCTTGTTGTGGAAAATATATGAGCCAGTTTGAGATAAAATAAGCAGCCTAGATGTATGTTTGTCATTGGTTGGTCTCTGAAATTGTAAAATCAAGTAGTTTCTTTTATTTAGTTAAGTTTAAGGGTAAAATAGTAAAATAATTTTAAAATCCCTCTCCCTCCCCTCCCCTCCCTTTGCCAACCAAACACGTTTTTAATTAAAATATCTTCCCTCCCCTCCCCTCCTAATTCTCAAACCAAACAGACCCTTAGGGGGTCAAAATTGCAAGTTTTTGAAAGTTTGGGGGAAAAGTGACTTTAGCCTAAAAATAAATGGAAAATGCAATTTGAAAAGAGATAGACACAAAAAATAGATGATGGGTCCTACCATTAAGTAGGTTCCACCATCATTAATTATTTTTTATTTTTATGTGTCTCTGAAAAAAATTATAAATTTAGAGGATCTTTACCCCAAACCTCTGTGTTTCTAAGTTGTTAGTATGTAGAATCAAATAGCATCTGCACTGAAAAAAAACATTTAGCGTCTCGTTCAACCACAGTATCATCGTACCAGTTAACATAAATCCAAAATTAAAATGTAAAAGTAAAAGGAGAATTATTAAAAATTATAAGAAAAAAATTCCAAAGAAAAATACAAATTTTTAATGCATTAAATACTTTGATATTCAATAAATAAAGAGTTCAAATAAATGTGAAGAAGCATCAGGAAACTGAGTATGCATTGATGTCCTAGCTACTCCCATCCTTCTACTGCCTGTTGCCCCGTTCTAACCTTCTCACATGGATTCCTTTAATATTACGTGACTACCATTTCAATGAAATAAAGGGTCTTAGAAAAAGAAAAAACAAAGTTTCGCTAACCGGTGCCTTCAACGCAATGTTTAAGAAATGTAAAAATAAAAATTTTGTTTTAAAAATATAAGATGTTACTTTTGATTAAGCAATGATTGCATAATTTTTTCATAAAAACTTGCTTGTTTTGGATGTTTGGCCAATGCCCTTGAGACATTGGTTAGCATTCTCCGGAAAACAAAAATACATTCATATTTTTCTTAAAAAAATACATACATTCATATTCACTAAAAATAAATAAACCAAATCTTAGAATTCCTTAAAAAAACATTGAGTAGAACCCAATTTTTTTTTTCTGACTATAGTTCTGTTTGATACAAAAATCTTCATAAAAAAAATCATTTTTTAAAATGAAATGATCACCTTTCGAAGTTTTTCATTTAGAGATTTTCAAAAAAATTGTGAATCTATAAACTGTTTTAAATAAAAATTTGTTTTAAGAAGCTTTTTCAAAAAAGGGTTAATTAAGTAAATGGTCCCTATAAATATTCAGAATTTTGTTTTTAATCCCTACAAAATAAAATCACACTTTTTAGTCCCTATAAAATTTTTCCATCAGCATTTTTAGTCCCTGTAAAAAATTTCCATCAACATTTTTGGTCCCTAAAATGCTTAAGGAAAATGTCACAGGGACTAAAAAATGTGATTTTATTTTGTAGGGACTAAAAACAAAACTGTGAATATTTTTAGGGACTAAAAACTTAATTAACCCTTCAAAAAATCGTTTTCGATAGTTTTTAAATAAAAATCTCCTCTGTTCTCTCTCCTAAAAAAAACTCGGGTCTCTCCCCTCTAAACTTCAGATCCGCCGCCTTCATCCCCTTCCAATCCAAACCTTTGCTCTCAAAGATGTAGAACCGTGGTGGTGGTGATGCGATGATGCATTGTTGTTGTGTTTTTCCACGTATTGCATTCGCATCACCTGGTTAGGATTGCTCACGGTGGCCGCGTCGGTGAGTTTTTCCAGGTGGTTGTTCTCAGATTCGTCGGTTCTCTGCTCTCCTCCCTCTGATATTCACCTGTATCTGTTTAATCCTCCTTCGCCGTTTCCCTTTTGGTTACCGTTGTTTTCAAGGAACAGAGTGGGTTTCTGCGGGATTGCCAGATGTTTTGTGCTTGTTTCGTGATCTCAGAACACCGCCTTTCTGTTAATAACGGCTGGTTTTGTTTTTGTTTCGTCTTGGTCGTGGTTTGTTGGTGGTGTTTACGGTGGTGTAACGGTGTTTGTTTGTAATCGAATGTTTGTCAGCGGCGTCTAGTTTGTTCGTGTTTGTCGGATTCTCTGTTGTTAGGTGTCTTGTTCGTTTATGTCTCCGGTGGTTTCGTGTTTGTTTTCAAAGACTGATGGTTTTGGATTTTGGCCTTTTGGTGGTATGCGAGTGATGTAGCAGCTTGCTTGTCGCGGTGTCTATTCGAAAACCCGAAAGGGTTGGTTTCACAAAACCCGAAAGGGTCGGTTACAATAACCTAAAAGGGTTTGTATTAACGTATTGAACTCATCCCTCGATCTGAGTTCTTACGCGTTGCATGCTCAAAAGAGATTTTATACTTGTTGTTTTACAGGGAGCTGTTGGCACTTGGATTTTGCTACCGTGTTGGCGGTCGATCCATTCGCCATAACTAAACTCTAATTGTTCTATGCAGATGTTCACTTTTCATTCTTTTTTTGTAACCTGGTTTCGCGCCCGTACGCGGATTCGCTGGGTTGCGTCTGTGATTAGTGAACTTTTGTTATGATAGATTAGAGTAGATCTACTTAGGCTGATTTATCTTTTTGTATTCTCGTTTGGGTTTTCCTGGGTCAGGTCCTACGTCCCCACAGTCTTTGTATCTTTCTCTTTTTATTTATTATATTTTATTTTTGCTTAAAAAAAAATGATTTTTTGGCAAACAAATATAAAACAACTTTTTTCTACGATCCTTAGCAAATGAGTCCTAAATGTCGAATGTCAAATGTCAAATTTTATATCTTACTCTAATTAACTCTACAATATTTAAAAACTTTGTTTGGCAAAAAGTAGCTAATATAGCTGGTTAATTAATATTTAATTTCATAATTAAGCTGGTAAGTATAAATCTAAGACGCCAAAGTGATCCCCTCTTGCCGTTCCTTTTCTGAATTGCAGCGGAAGGTCTTAATGTCATGGTGAATGCTCTAGTCAGTGCTAATATTTTTTCTAATTATAAGGTGGGACGATATGACACTGTCAACATTTCTCACTTGTAAATTGCTGATGATACATTGTTGGTATGTACAAAAAGTAGGATAAATATTCGATCTTTAAAGGCTCTGCTCCTGCTTTTTGAGGTGACTTCAGGTCTTAAGGACTATTTTCATAAAAACATGTTTGTTGGTGTTGATGTGTCCGACTCCTGGTTGAATGAGGCTTCAATGGTTCTAAACTGGAAAATTGGTCATGTCCCATTCTTCTACCTGTGTCTTCCCATTGGTGGTGACTATAGGTGTAACACCCACGGCTGACAAGGACGGGGAGTGGTCGCCGGTGCACAAGGCACGACAATGAGCGGCTCCTGACAACTTTTAGAGGAACCGAATCATATCAGAATGAGAGGGATCCTGAGGCGGTGTAGGTATGAGACTACATGGTTGAAGGAAGACTTATAAGAATTGTTTGGTACTACCTATATCAACAAGATGGATTTTCTTTTTGGTAGCCCATTACATAAGAACTCCACAGTTAAGCGTGCTTGACTTGGAGCAATTTTGGGATGGGTGACCTGCCGGGAAGTTTTCCGATAAGCGTGCGAGTGAGGACAAAACACACTGAAAAGACTCATTTTGGTTTGTAGGGTCAGTCGACAATGCTTAAAGTCGTCTGGGATGTTACAATAGGAAACTGAACTTATGGAAACCTTTGATTGAGCGGGTCAATTCTACATTGTCTAGATGGAAAAGTTGTAATTTATCTATGGACGGCCATTTAGTCCTTCTGAAGTATGTTATGTCTTATCTCATGATCTACTTCTTTTTAGGCATGGCAATCGGGCGGGGTGGGGACGGGTTTTACCTTCCTCATCCCCATACCCTATTCTCACATACTTACCCGTTACCCTACCCATACCCAACGGGGATGAGAAATTGAATCCCATCCCCGTACCCGTAGTGAATTATTTTTTTATTAATTTTTTTTGTTTTCAAACCCCAATGGCAATATTGTAAAGCATTATGTTCCCTTTAACATTTCCAAAAAAGTGTCGCCTGACAATGAGATCTGTCGTTTGGACTGGAGTGAAATGATCTAGGGTTGTGTTTCTATTTATATAAAAGGGGTAAAAAAAAAGTAATTTTTTACATTTGGGACAGGTATGGGTATGGCTTCGGGGTGGGTACATATAACCCTGTTACCCGTGTTTTGAAATCGGGGAAAACCCATACCCATATTCAAACCCAGTCAAAGCAGGGAAAACCCGTCAAATCGGGGTGGGTATGAGCGAGTACCCATGGGGACGGGTATTGTTGCCATGTCTACTTCTTTTCCTTCCTCAATGCTCCTACATGTACCATTACTTCCCTTAATTTATTTCAATTTTTTTTTTTGGGAAGTGAGGACTCTCGGAAAATATCTTGGATAATTTGGGACACTATATGTCCCAAAGAGGATGAGAGTTTGGGGGTCAGGAGGATTAGAGTATTCAACGTGTCATTATTTGGCAAATGGTGTTGGAGGTTAAGGGGGAAGAATGTTGCTTATGGTATAAAGCCTCTGCGAGGTATGATGAAGAAGGAGGAAATATTGGTAATGTGGGGAGATTAGCATAGGCGTGGTGGAATAATTTACTTTGCATTCAGAGGGGCGTTGTAGAGGGGGTTAGACGTCGGTTTACCGATCACTTACGGCAGGAGGTGGGGGATGACGTATGAACTTTATTTTGGTGGGATCCTTGGTTAGAGGGAGGTATTTTGAAGGATAGATTTAGTCGTCTTTTTATCTTTCAGATAACAAACTGGTGAATGTGGCGTACATGTTTTTTCTAGGATGGGGGGAGGCCGGTGAAGCGTGGAATTGGTGTCTTAGGTTGATGGTATGGGAGGAAGAATTGTGGAGTGACTGTTGTGTGCTGTTATTGCCAATTGTTTTGTAAGCTAATGTGAATGACAAGTGGACTTGGCTACTTTATACCTTATCAAGATACTGCCTAACATCAAGGGGTCAAACGTCCAATAACGATCTTTTTCCAACTATTTGTAATAAGGAGGTTTCTCTAAAAAATCAACAATTTCGCATGGCAATTATTGCGTAATCGACTTCAAACTTGCGACAACTTAATTAGAAGAAGGATACTTCATCCGAACACATCTCTTTGTTCAGGCGGTGGTGGGTAGGAAGAGAATATTGATCATCTTTTTTTGCATTGTGATTTTTTTCGTCAAATTTGGTATGATATTTATACTTGGCTCAGATTGGCTTCAGTCAAGCCAACTATTGTTCATGAACATATTCTTCAATTCCGATCATCAGGTGATTGGAATAATCATGCCCCCGAGATCTACTATGTAGACACGCTAATTATTGATTGAACACGTAATTAATTAAAATCGAACAAACACTATAATTTGGTGGGAAATCAAACAATGTCGCAGAAGACAACAAACAACAAAACGTCAGACTTAAAGGACAAAATCAAGAAAAAACTTAGATCTATATGAACATAATTTGTTTAGGTTAAAATTAAAAGAAAAACACAAAGATGAGAGGAAGTTAGAAAAAAAATCTTTTTGTGAGAATGTAAATACATAATAATATAATTTCATACATGCATAAGTAATAGAGTAAACCTAAAGCAGATCCACATAAGATTTTATAAGATATAAAAAAAAAAAAAATACTCCCTCCATTGTGTCACAAGTGTCTTTCTTCTTTCTCTTTCATAATATTTTTTTGTTTCTTTGTACACGTGTGACATTGTGGTTGTCCAATGTCACCAATGTCACCAACCACAATGTCACCCAAGTATTATCCCCATCCTTATATCTAAACACTCATTTGATTTTATTTTTGTCATTAAATGTATACTCATTTTCAAATTACTAGATACATTTATTTTTCCTAAAAATACCTCTAATTAATACTACTAACTTGTTTTGAAATATCAAAAGTCAAATTTAGTACACATACAAATAAATGACAATTTGGTAATATTAACATACAAAATAGACACATCAATTACACTAACAACTTTTCTTAAGAAATGTGAAAAAAAACAAAGAGGACTTGCATATAGGTACGGAGGAGTAGATACACATTAAATTCTATTGACATTTTGTATGATCTTTATATATTGAATTCGAATCTATTTTGACTCACAGCACAAGTTAGTTAATAAACACACCCTCACCGTCTCTTTCAAAAGGACATTGTACCACCCTCTTCTCTATAGCCTTCTTTCCTGCAAACTATTCTATTTCTACTCGATCATTTCATTTGTCCCATCGTTCCCTTTACTCTATTCCTCTCCTCTGCACGTAGCAAAAAATTAATTTTTGCTTCCTTTCTCTCTCAATTAATAACAACTTTCACCATCAACTTCACATGCATTATCCTCTTAATTACCATTTAATTACGAGTTAGATCAAGGCTTCCCTTTCACTTGCAGACCGATCACTTGTTCATAGGTTACTACATTTTATATTAGTCGATCAGATCGATTAACTGGACGTTGCTATGGATTTAGAGTTTCAATATCAAGAAGTAAGTACTTTTTCTTACACGCTAATTTTTCTTTAATTATATACTCTGTCATATATTATGTTTATGTGTTCTGAGGTACTATCAACTTCACGAGTTATCATCTCAAAATAGTTTGATTTTGTAACCTTGATGAACGGAGTTTAAATTTTTTATGAAAGGTTGTAAAATGATGCTATATTAACTAATAAAAAAAAAATTCATTCCTCGATAAAAAATAATACTATTGCTATGTTTTTTTTTTTTTACAAGTCTATTGC
>Ga0228711_1005524_pt1 | contig 19210 bp, 5 predicted proteins | sample MedpolnodulmetaG_2_FD_177996 | JGI IMG/M metagenome (GOLD analysis project Ga0228711, IMG submission 177996) | Root nodule microbial communities from Medicago polymorpha collected in Santa Monica, California, United States - brown nodules | ecosystem: Host-associated > Plants > Roots > Nodule...
ATTACATAGTAATCTCTAACTCCTTCAACAAATCCATAACATTAGCAACACGTCACTCTATTTTGTATACTATTAGGAAAAAACACACAATCATTTATCCCTTGTCATTTCTCTCATGTTTAAAGTCCTTTTTAATATACTTTCTTTTTCTAATTTACTTTCTCTCTTCACATAAAAAATGAACAGATACACCCCTCTACGAAACTTCCACCAACCCATATTTTTACCATGTTTTGTCTCAGACCTTATTTGGCAATTTCACAGGATCACATACTTAAAGAGTCTCACACGTAAGAGATGAATGTTAATGTGTGATTTAAATTTCAATGTTAGATGCAAGAGTATATATTGAATAACATATAAGTGAGATGGCAAATATACCTAATGTCTTAAGGTTTTGGGTGAAGATTTGGTGTGTATCTCACTTGTGGGCTTTCTCTTAGTCAAATGTGATGATTCAACCCATTGTATGCTCCTTTAAAATTCCGAACATTATGATGAATTGTTTTATTAACTTTTGGATGTCATTTGCTTTAGTTTTTAGACGTCGTTCGCTTTCATGCAATTTCTTTTATCCAAACTGTATTATTTCAAATACCTTCAATTTTAGTCTTTGGTGGGATCTGACAAAAGAAAAATGCACATGTGTTATGTTGAATTAAAGTGACATTTTAAAATGATGTGTCATCTTCTTAATTGACAAAAAACAAAATTATTTCTTTTTCTTAATTATCAGTAACTCACTCTATTTTAAATACTTCCATGAAGAAAAAAACACATTCTATATTTTTCCTTTATCATTTCCCACATGTTCAAATTTTATTTTCATATTCTTTCTTTTTCTAATCCCCTTTCTCTCGTTTCATGAAAGATATGAACATAAACATTCCTCCTTGAAACCAACATTAACTCGCCTTTTATACAATGTTGTGCCTCCATCTGACTTTATTTTTGTATGCCACCAGATCACAAACGTAGAGAGTCTTACACTTAGAGAGATATGTTAATATGTCAATTGTCACTTAAAGTTCTATATTTGTTGAAGGAGCAGATGTTGAGAAACATATAAGTGAGATGAACAAGATACCTAATGTCTTAATATTTTGGATGAAGATGTGGTGTCAATCTCACTTGTGTAGTTGCTCTTAGTCTAATATGATGATCCAACCTATTGTATGCTCCCTTAGAACAATGGACATTATGATGAACTGTTTTGTTTGTTTTTAGAAGTCATTTGTTAAATTTTTATATTAAATTTAGGTTTTTGGATATCGTTTGCTTTCCTGCAATATTTTTTTATTCGATCTCTATTATTATAATTTCCTCCACCTTCGGTATTCGGTGGGATTTAACCATAGAACAACTCTGAAGTCTTATATATTGAGTTTACAAAATACGTGTTTATTTTACGTTTTTAAATGTTGTGGAGAGTATATTTTGGTAAATTAATTACCCAAAAATATCTAACTCGTCCAACAAACGCATAAAATTACCAGCAACTCGCTTGATTTCTTATAGACAAAAGACACTTTTTTTTTTTTTGCACCAGTATCATTTCCCTTGATCACAATTTTTTTTTTATATTCTTTCCTTTTCTAATTTACTTTCTCTCTTCTCATCAAAGAAAGAAATATAAACCTCCCTCCATTAAATTATCACCAACCATTCTTTGTGACCATATTATGCCTCTATTTGACCTTATCTGGCTATGTCACATAATTACGGATTCGAGAGTTACACACTTGAGGGGGTGGGGAGAGGGGGGGAGAGAGAGAGAGAGAGAGAGAGAGAGAGAGAGAGAGAGAGAGAGAGAGAGAGAGAGATGTTAATGCATCAAATATGAGTTAAAATTCTATAGTTGATAGAAGAGTAGATGTTGAATTAGTGAGATGGCTCATATATATGTGCCTAAAGATTTTGGTTGAAGATGTGGTGTCAAACTTATTTTGTGGTTTCTCTTAGTCTAATGTGATGATACAACTCCATATGTAGGCCCCATTGAAAGTCCCAGCATTATGATGATTTGTTTTGTTAGTTTTAGGATGTCGTCTGTTTTATTTTTTTAGTTTAAATTTTAGATTTTGGATGTCATTAACTTTCATGCAATTTTTTTTATTCAACCTCTATTGTTTAAAATTCAATCACCTTAGGTCTTTAGTGGGATCTCACGAAGCAAAAATATAGATATATTATGTTGAGTTGACAAAATACACACTTATTAGACATTTTAAATTGATGTGACATTTTTTTAATAAGTCTAATATTTTGGTAGCATTATTATGCAATAATCTCCAACTCTTTCAACATACCCATAAAATTACCAACAACTCATTCTTTTCTCTTATCGTTTTTCATGTGTTAAAATTACTTTTTTCATTTTCTTTCTTTTTCTTATTTAAGGAATAACAGTAGCAATATACCAAAAAAAAATTCATGAAAGTTAATAACAGTAGCCCCATCTGATCCTAGCCCCATCATTTATGATGATGTACCGTCATGTATTTGACATCTTTTGAGTAATGAAATGAATTGATTTCTTTCCTTCAAAGAAAATGAGTGTTATTTATATGCAAAAACTAAAAAAAAGTAAAACATTGGCTAAATTTTGGTCTCTAATAGATGAAATATGCGGAATGAAAATAAAGGAAATAATAGTTAAGATTTCAAATTTGAAAGGGAAGAAAGTTACGTCCTTATTTGTTTGCAATACATGTTGCCATATATATCTTTGCATTGAAACTATTTGATTGTCATTTTTAATGCTATAAATACAATAATGAGAGGTTAGTTGCTACCGCTATAAACCACAAATAAATTTTAAGAATAAGAATAGCATAATGTAATATTAAGAAATAACTTGATTTCATTATCAATGCTTACAAATTTTGCAAAACATTGCGATACATTTTTGAGTCTTGTCGAACCTAAATGTGTGACAAAAGTTTTAACATTGCTGCATGCACAAGGACCTGATTAAGCTAGAAGAGACTTGTGTAATCTCATCTAAACACTCTTGGATGATTATGTGACATTTTCGTTTACTTTTTTTTTTAATTGCGATCATTTACGTTTACTTTAACGATATTAAAATGAATCAATTACATTATATTTCATTTAAGTTCCATTAAATAATTAAAAACAAACCACTATTAAAATGGATCATTATAAGCGTGTTTTGTTTTGTAATATTTGGCTAAGCGGTTCTCGAAGGAATATATGCTGATATATATGTCAGACATACTTTTGCAATTGACGGTTTTTAATAGTTTTTAATTTTTTTTTTGACAAAAAAAAAACTGTTTCTATTTTTTTATTCGTAACAATTTATGTTTAAATATTTTTTAGAATAATTATTTCTTAGATTATAATTATTCCCAATTAACTTATAAAAATGTAAAATGAATAAATGTTTAGGAGAAATAAATTAAGATTATATTATAGATGATATCAATCTCATCTTGATAGCATTCGCCGAGTCACACTCGCCGTATACGGGCAAATAAATCACTCTAATTTAGGTACCTATGAATTATATGTCTAAGAAATGAATTGATTATATATAACATGATTACAAACGTATATACACATCAAAACATGAATAAATTAAATATATCATAGATAGAAAAATATTTGATTTTAGTGTTACAATGACAACCAAAAGGAAATAACACAAAAAATCAAAATCTTTGTTGGAATAAGTACAAATGGGAAGCAGACACAAACAGTAAAAAAATCTTACAAAAATATTCAAACATGACTAACCAACAATCTAAAGGCAAAATTTCAATAGAGTATGAAACCGAACATAACATATATTATAGATGAAAAAAAACCCAACAAATGGACATTCTCCACAAAAAATATATTTACATTATCTAATTTTCTCTTGGCACATAAACATTCCAGAAGTTCCATGAGTAGATCTATGATGGCCATGCCATAAACCGTTAGAACTTTAAATTATCATAGGATGAATGTGTGTATTTGGACAAAATACATGGATATCCACAACATTTAGTGGATTGATATCATAAATTGAATCAATTTTTGAAATTAGAGTGATGAAAAAAATATGCTAAGATGAAAAGTGTTTTAATAAAATAAAAGAGATTTCGAGAAGAATTTCAAAATTGAATTCTGAATGAGGTAAAAATGTTGAGACTCACAAACAATATTTATAGAAAAACAGAAGCAAGTAAATTGCATCAATTATGCCCTTAATTTAGTAATGAAATTAGTATAACATTAAATAGCAAAAATAATTTGAATAAAATTGAATAAAAAAACATGAAATGCACTAAATCAGAACAACATTAAATGCACTTTAGAATTATAGGATGACACGGGTACTATCAAAGAAAAAGAAGGTAAATGTTTATAATAGAGATATGAAAAATGTCATAGGATTCTAGAACATGTGCCTCACTTGTACTGTACAATATAAAAACTCCATAGTTAATTCTGCTTGCTGTGGAAATTGCAACCTTCCTTTCAATTGAGGATCAGAGGCCTTAAATATGAAGAAGCATGGAGGTGTTACTTTAGGAGTTAAGGACTTTGTCAGTGACAATGCCATTAAGTGGTAAACTTGAGTAAGTACAATTTTCAAGTACCAATGCTCAAATTGTTTGAAGTGGTTTACAAGAGGGAGAAGTGTCACATATGATTTATGGTGGTTCGATATTTGAATTGGATAAATTCTATGATGCATAGTGTGACAAATCTTGCATCATGTACCAACTAATTTTCATCATTAAATCAATAAATCTCACCATTAAATTAAATAAAATATAATGTGACTTTTTTATCAAATAATGAGAAAGACATTTGTGGATGATGCAAGATCATTTTACTTGTGCATGTTAGACAAAGCGACATCATAATCTTTTAGTAAAAAGTTCATGGTTCAATAATAAGTTGTTTCTAAAAGCTATCTCCAACAATTTCACAAGTACTTATGTGAATAGATAAATTCAGTTAAGTTAATACAAACAGATATTACATCTAACCTACTGTATATACAAGGATATGCTTATTTCATCTAATGAAGGAAGCTCAGGTGGATGCAAGGCCAAGTTGGTGTCACCCGAGTGGCCTTCTGATTCTTCAAATAATTTGTCTTTTCAGCTTTGTTTGGAATGGAAAATGATGCACATGGAAACTCTCATAGATGGGACAATTATCAAATCAATAGAAAACAATTATTTTTGTCTCTCTCAAAATTAAATCCAAACAATTACATGAACCATGTTTTGTGTTTTTCTCTTTGCGAAATTAAATCTCATTATCATTTTTTTTTACTTGTGATAAAGCTAAGAAAATTCGGAAGGCTATTTTTACTTGGTTCAATTGGTATCTATAGACAAATATCTATTTTATTATTTCTAATCCTAATTGCAATGCATCCACACCTTCAAACCCTACACCTAATAACTTTTGGCGCCAATGAATGTTGGCCGTTGGATGGATCAAAACTTAATATGAGCCCTTGATCTCAAATCTAAAATTTCTCTCCTTAAACTCTTTTTACAATCTATAATGACTTATTTACCCTTGAATTAATCTCTTAATTACCTTGAAAAATTGAATTCGAATTTTCCAATATAATTCCTCTTTTCTTGACTATCAATATGTACTTAATTGGTATAAATTTCCATTTACCCGTGCTAAAAGTTGACTATGATTCTTGCTTGATGTTTTTTTTCCCGTGTAACTTGCTTGATGTTTCACAAAATCAAACTTTTTTATTTTGCAAGAATAAATGATTAAAATCAGTCCTTCCTATCTAATATTGCCTTTTTTATAATCCGTTAAAATAAACTATAAATGAACCATTTAATACATGTTTTCTCACACAATCAAAAATCACAATCATATTATACAACTTATAGTTGACTACGATTTTTGCTTATAGGTTCACAAAATCGAATTTTGTTCTAAAAGAATAGATGATCATATTCAAGGATTCCTATCTATTATTGCCTTTTTTTTTTATAATCCGTTGAAATAAACCATAAATGCACCATGGAATATATCATTAAAATCTGTCATGCCTATCTAATATTGCATTTTTAATAATTCGTTGAAATAAACCATAAAAAAACCATTAAGCACAAAATCGAACATTTTTTTTAACACAACCATTGCCTATCTATTATTGATTTTTGTTATAGTCCGTTGAAATAAACCTGAAATATAAGCAAGGTTTATTCACTCTGCTTTTCCTCTCATCCTTTCAGATCCCATCACATTCACAGAAGCATGACTAACAATGACGTGCAAGCTCTACTGTCTTATCATGCTTTAACAGTTAGGGTTTGCTATTTTTTTAATACTTGTTGTAATACAAAATTAAAATGTGTTATCGTAATACTGACATTTTTGTTGGTGTCTTGTTGCCAGCCACGTTTAACCCAAATCCCACATCCGAAATTGAGAAGGTTGTCAATGATCTTCGTACAAAGTACAGGACGTACGTCGTTGACCTTGATAATCTACACATGAGGCTTTCTTCCCAAATGCATTCGTTCGAATCATCCTTTCCATTCAGATTCATCTATTAACATGTTGATTTGTGCTTTTTTGACTATTAGGGCATGGTTGTCTTGCCAAAAATGTTTGTTCATGACTTTGAAGACCAATTGGACGCTACATAAGTTTGGTGGATTCTAAAAACAACAAACTTGAGGTGATGGTCGAGAGGAACAATGACAACATTTACTTGACTAAGAGTTGGCATGCCCTAAAAGACTTCTACGATGTTTGTCCTTGATCCTGGGTGCCTTTTACCCATACCAACAAACACCATAGTCACCCAAGATCCAAGACAAACACCGTATAAGTCTTTTAGGGCATATCAACCCTTAGTCAAGTAAATGTTGTCATTGTTACTCTCGACCAACACCTTAAATTCATTGTTTTTAGAATCCACCAGACTTACGTAGCGTCCAATTTGGTCTCCAAAGTCATGAACAAACATTTTTGGCAAGGAAATCATGCCCTAATAGTAAAAAAAAATACAAATCAACATGTTAATAGATGAATCCGAATGGAAAGGATGATCCGAACAAATGCATTTGGGAATAAAGCCTCACGTGTAGAGTACCAAGCTCAACGACATACTTCCTGTACTTTGTACGGAGATCATTGATAACCTTCTCAATTTCGGATGTGGGATTTGGGTTCAACGGGGATGGTAACAAAACACCAACAAAAATATCAGTATTATGATAACAAATTTTAATTTTGTATTACAACAAGTATTAAAAAATTAGCAAACCCTAAACCTGTTAAAGCATGATAAGACAGCAGAGCTTGTATGTCATTGTTGGCCATGCTTCTGTGAATGTGATGAGATCTGAAAGGATGAGAGGAAAAACAGAGTGAATAAACCTTGCTTATATTTCAGGTTTATTTCAACGGACTATAACAAAAAGCAATAATAGATAGGCAATGATTGTGTTAAAAAAAAGTTCGATTTTGTGCTTAATGGTTCTTTTATGGTTTATTTCAACAGATTATTAAAAAGACAATATTAGATAGGCATGACAGATTTTAATGATATATTTCATGGTGCATTTATGGTTTATTTAAACGGATTATAAAAAAGGCAATAATAGATAAGAATCCCTGAATCTGATAATCTATTCTTGCAAAAAAAAAATCTGATTTTGTGAACCTATAAGCAAGAATCGTAGTCAACTATAAGTTGTATAATATGATTTTGATTTTTGATTGTGTGAGAAAACATGTATTAAATGGTGCATTTATGATTTATTTCAACGGATTATAAAAAAGACAATATTAGATAGGAATGACTGATTTTAATCATTTATTCTTGCAAAATAAAAAAGTTCGATTTTGTGAAACATCAAGCAAGTTACACGGAAAAAAAACATCAAGCAAGAATCATAGTCAACTTTTAGCACGGGTAAATGGAAATTTATACCAATTAAGTACATATTGATAGTCAGTAAAATAGGAGTTGGGAAATTCGAATTCAATTTTTTAAAGTAATTAAGAGATTAATTTAGGGGTAAATAAGTCATTATTGATTGTAAAAGAGTTTAAAGAGGGAAATTTTAGGTTTGAGATTAAGGGCTGAGATTAAATTTTGATCCATCCAACGACCAACATTCATTGACGCCAAAAGTTATTAGGTTTAGGGTTTGGAGGTGTGATGCATTGCCAATTACGTTTAGAAATAAAATAGATATCCTTAAAAAATGGGGTTTAAGAAAATACATATAAACCAAACCCATTAATTAAAAAGGTTAAACAAGAAAATCTAGAAGACCAATCCTTAGACAACAAAATGAGAAAGGTTTAATGATTGAGATTTTTCATTACTCTCCCTCGCGTGAAAATTTCCATAATAGAGATGATTCGTCCTTTATAGTTCCTTGGCCTACCTCTATGTAAGGTCATGAAATTAGGGTCTATTTGCACCCATGTGGTCCATGAAAGCAAAGACTTTAGAGTTTAGAATCAAATTGTTTCTGCCTACTTATAGCATGTGATCTTACTTACAAGTTAACAAGTCTCCACCGTAGGAATGTTGACTAGAGCCGTTTAAAAAGCTTCAAATCCTTAAGTTCTACTTACAAAGCGCCTTAACTACGGTCCCTTTTTAAGAGAATTTTTTTTAGCTCCAAACCCATTATATCATCATCTTTTGATGGATTATCTCAATAGAGATTTTAGCATTATGAAGTGTTGCTTTTAATTTATCATGAAGTAACAATGTGTTGTTTTTCGAGTTCAGAAAAGTACATTTTAATAAAATCGAAATCACCATTGAAGATATTACTGGATTGAGTCTGCTTCACGTCCTAATAAAAGTGAAATCACCACCAAAGGGATACCGGGTTCAGTCACGACTAGGTCGCTTTCTTTAAGACGTTTCACGACACTACCCGAGTTTGTGCAAGGTAGACTAACAACCGTGCACCTAAGATAAAACAGTCTAGTTCACTTGTTCGACTAAATAATCGTTCGAGAAATAACACCCTCAAATATGGTACTAAGACCACTCTTCAATACTGAAACCAATATGGTATTGTGACCACTCTATTATGACGTTGAGACCACTCAAATATGGTGTTACCACCATTCTAATTTTTACTTCTCCAACTATGGTACTATGACCACTCAAATATGGTGTTACTACCATTCGAACATCTAACTTCTCCAAGAATTGAAGAAGAATATATTTTTAAGATCATCTTTATTATACCGAAAAGGGACCATGATCTTAAACATTATTTATTCTAAAGAGACATAAATAATTGAAGGGAGTATACTCTTAAGACCATTCTTAGTTTCAGAAGAATAATAAACCGAATAAGGACTATGGTCTTAAGAACACTCTTAATTCCGAAGGGACAAAAGGAGTAGAAAAAAAGAGAAGGACTTGTCGACACAAGTCGAAGGAGGGAGAAGAGAGGAAAAACACAGGAAACATCAACTGTGAATTTTGGGGTGTCGGATGCACTGTGTGAGCTCTCTATTTATAGAGAAAGTTCACAACTAATAAGTAAGAAACTTTGGGAGCAAGTAATTCACATATTAGATCTAGTACAAAAATATCTTAAATTGAGTATCAAAATATATCATATTGAGTACAAAAATATATTATTCAATACATAAATATATTATTGAATATCAAAATATATTTAAGATCATGCACTAAAATATATTAGACTGCCTACCAAAATATTTCAAATATTTCAGATTGCGTTTCGAAATATTCTAGATTGCGTTCCAAAATATTTTTAGGAAAACTTGGGGACTAAGAAAACACTTTCTAATAATGATTAAATTAATTATTTAATTTATCATTTCCAAATAATAAAATATATATCCATATGTATTTTTTCTTCAATGCTTACTTCGTTCATATAATTATGTACCCCTAACACCCCCACTATATAAACACTACTAATGTGTGATCCATCCGATGTGAGACTTCCACTTTTTTCAATTCACACTACATTAGTTCTACCCATTGTGGGAATTTGTGTTTAGTCAATTACTCAATTTTCCACATATTTTCCAACACAATGTGTTTTCAGAAATGATATTTGTACAACCATTTTGTGATAATTTTTTTGACAATTCTCTTTTATATTCTTATTATGTTCTTATTTCCTCTCTATTGTTTTTGATCAATAAAAGAGAGAGAAAAAAGGTTGTCACAAAAGTTGTCACAAATGGTTGTACAAATATCATTACTCTTTCCATAAACATGTTTAATCCAATTCAAATATAACTTTTTTTTAGAGGCACTAGTTAACATGACCTTTAAAAAAATCTAACAAATGTCTTTATGATGTTAATTTAAGAAATCAAAATAGATAAAGTTATATAATTAAATGATGTATTTCTTATGATGACAAGTGTTCAACTTGTATTCTCAATAATTAAATGATGTGTTTCTTATGATGACAGGTGTTCAACTTGTATTCTCAAAACAACTATTTTATGATTTTTTCTACATTACCCCTTTGATGAATTGAAGGTAAGTTACCTCTATCAAAGAAAAAGTCTCTTTTCTATACTTTTTTTTTCTTCTTACAATCAAATATTATTTCTATCTTCACAACATCAAACTTCTTCATGTGTTTCATTCAACATGTGATCTTTATCTCCTTTGTTCCACAATCGAATCCTAATTGTCATTAGGGGTACGTTACCCCCAATTCATCAAGGGCTAATGTACGTCTCATCATTTTGGTTTTTTTTTCTTACGATCAGTTACCATTTTCATCTCAAGAGCATCAAACTTCTTCATCTCCTTCATTCAACATGTGATCTCCATCTCATTTGTTTCAGAATCGAATCATACTTTTCATTAGGGGTAAATTACCCCAAATTCATCAAGAGGTAATATAGGCTCACTGTGGATGTAGGGAAAGCTTTGGGGCTCTTTCACGACACTACTGGTGTGTTGGGAAGCAGTGGTGCAGGTGCAGGGACGTGACATAATAGCTTTATCGGCTTGAAGAATGATAGAAAAGATCAGCGATTGGAAGACATATGTAACTTTGACTCGTCTTTCTCGTCACAACATAATCGAGTAGAAATTGACATGTGCATACATGATGATGAAGGTCGGATTGTGCTTGATAGAACAATGTGGATCCCGCCTACATGCAATTATTAACTCGGAACATGAATTACAACTTAAACCGACTATTTTCATAAGGGTAGAGAAAAAATGCTACCGAGTCTGGTGTACATTGTTAGATTGTAAACGTTGTTTTGATTTATATTTTAAAAGCTCTTGTTTTGATTTTAATCGAAGATAAACGAATGAGATCATTCATGGTTTACCACCAGTAGCCACATCTATAAGTAACTCTAATATTTTCATTGATGTATCAACATGTATTAGACATTTAATTATAAGTGAAATGTTATAAACATCCTTTTTATATATATAAGAAAAAGACTCGGTTAGTTAAATGTCAGACTCTAAACAAAAAGATGAAAACATTTAACCTGACTCACGACTTTAAACACGATTAATGATGAATAGATATTGCACATCTTTTAGAATTTTCCAACTATATTTTAAACTCAAAACAAAGTTAACATCATGTATGATTTGTGACGCACATTTGCTAAAGACATGATGATATTTATCAAATTGTACAAGAATTTATTCATACTTCATATCACATATCACATAAAATAGACAACATGTTTTACAAAGACTATGACCACCAACCTATCATTACAATTCCCTTTAATAAATATATGCTAAAGTAAAAGGCCAAGATCAAAACATTACATTGGTTTAAAATTTTATAAGAATTTAAGGAATGTGCACCGACAATACAAAAAGTTGATTTAAATATGTTTTTTTAGAGGGTTTAAATATGTTTTGTACTTACAATTATACACTTTTTTTTGTCAAAAAAAATTATACAACTTTTTTGTTTTGGTTGGTTTAGAAAAATATTTTTTGTTTTAAGCTGTTACAAATATAATTCTTTTTTTCTTTTCGTCTTTTTTTTTTGGTAATGTTACAAAGTAACGAGGCAAAAAGAAAAAGAAAAAAGAGGGAGAGGCAAAACTAAGATCCAAATTTATCTCTCAGAATGAGAGATTCCATGCTAGGCGGAGGGCAGTTCCAGCGAGCAAAGCACCTTGTATGTGATCCTTCCTTAGCTATAAAATCTGCACACATATTTTGTTCCCTAAGAACATGCACCAATGTTGTATTACCATTTCCATGTAAAGCATCTCTAATATGAAGGAAGTCAGTAGCATAAGTGTGCACGGTATGATCGCGACCATCAATAATCAGGTTAACTGCTTCCAAATAATCACTCTCACAAATAATGTTGACATAACTTTTTAGACTACAAAAATCAAGACCTATCTGGATAGCACGTAACTCATCTAATAACGCATCACCTCCAGCTTCATAGTGAGAAAAACTAGCTATCCAATCTCCATCGTGGTTGCGAACAACACCACCAACACTTGAACAACTCAAATCTTCTAGAAAGCTACCATCAATATTGAGTTTAAGTGCACCTTTCGGAGGGGGGTCCAATGAACTAAGAGGCGTGATGAGTGTGGGTCCAAACCAAGATTGGGAGAATAAGAAATGCATTCATCATGTAACAAAAAGGTCTTTCGCACCACATCTTGAATACACCAGTGTTGATCCTAAAAAATAGTATTGTTTCTCCAACACCAAGCATACCATACTCCTGTAATAAACAAAATAGAGGAAGTACTCTTTGTCATCTCATGAAGCCAAACTTTGACATCAAATTCTGAGAAAAATTATTATAGTGCCCCATATTCAAGCGGAACCAAATCTCTCTAGAGTGCGGGCAATCACGTAAACAATGAAGAATATCTTCTATGGGGGAAGAGCAACGGGTGCAGCTTGGAGAAGCTACCATGTTGCAATGATGTCGACAGGTATTAATAGGGAGAGCATTATGAAAACAAAGCCATAGAAAGTGCTGAAGTTTTGCTGGTACTTTAAGGCGCCAAAGCCAATTCATGTTACAATTCACATTCCAATTTCTATTTTGTTGAAGAAGCCAATAGTATCCACTCGAGCAAGTATATTCACCTTTCTTTGCATGTCTCTAAGTCCAAACATCCGGAAGTCGTACGTCAAAGTTATTAGGAGCTGGAAGTTGATGAATATATTGAACAATATCGATTGGTATCATAGTGGCAAGACCTTGAAAGTTCCACCTACCATCCTCTCACACATCCTTCAACACATAACTGAATCACTGATGTTAACAAATGGGACCAATTGATAGAGAGAACCGAGTTGTGTCCAGTCAATATTCCAAATCGATGAGTCTCCGGAGCCGACACAAAATCGATGTGTCAAGTGATTGATGGTTTATTATGTTTCTTATTCACCCATAAAAACATGTTGCCCGTGTATTTATGGGAAAGAACTTTCACCCACAATTTATCTTTAATATGAAGCATGTTCCACACTAACTTACCAAGCAGAGCTAAATTAGTAAGTTTAGCTTCACGAATACCTAGGCCACCAAAGCATTTAGGGGCTGTAACCATATTTCAATTAACATGATTCCAAGTTTGAAAGTGCCCATCGCCCCCCTAATGGAAACTCTTAGCCATCTTATCTAACCTGTTGCATACATAAGTAGGAAGATAGTGAAGTTGCATGGTATAAACGGGAATTGCAGTTGTGACAGACTTCACTAGGCATGCTCGTCCTGCTTTATTCAAGATATTTCCTTTCCAAGTAGTTAGTCTTCTTAAAACTTTGTCAACAACGTCATTATATACATTTTGAGAAACTCGACCCTGGACAAGAGGAAAACGATTTCTTTTGGTCTTTGATATTTCTTTTAGTTTTTGTTGCGTTTGAATCGATCAATATTTGGTTTTTATCTCTCCAATATTTAAACCTAAAATATTTTGCACAACTAATTATATCTCATTATATAAATATTTATTAAAATATTTTTAAATTGAATAATAAAGTAGGAGTAATATCACAGTGAGCAAGGTTTTACAACTCGAGAGTTTACCTCAACTCGTTTTGTCCAGGTAAACTCGACTCGTAAACCCGACTCGAGAACTCGTACAAGTTTACCTAAAATTAAAATTAAATAAAATTTATTATTTACATGATATATGTAAACTAATATAATATTGTAAACAGTTCAATAGTGCAAAATATGACTAAATTATAAAGGTTTTTAACTACCATAACAAAACATTATGTTCAACTAAACATCAAAATACAAAATAAACTTGCAAAATCACAAGTCTCTTAAGTCTTAACCATCCAAAAAGGCAATTTTTACAAGTTCCTAAAGTTGTTAATAAAACTATCAAAAAAATTAGACTTACATTCTAATTTTACTCGAGTTTACTCGATTTTACCGAGTTTGATCGAGTTAACTCGAGTCAAACTCGTCAAACATTTCGATTTTACCAGAAATCAAGTTTACCTCCGAGTTGACACGATTTTGATACCCAAAAACGTAAATTCAGTAAACTCGGCGAGTTTATTAATAGTGAGACGTGTGTGTGAATGATAGAATGCATGGTAAAATTCTACATAATTTTACAGGTTCATCCACGTAACTTAATAAAAGGACAAAGATTCTCTCACATCATTTATTGCCATGTAAAAGAGATACATAAATATTGAAAAGAAAATAATAAGAGTGAAAATAGTAGGCCAAATGATTGATACAATAAAAAAAACAAGTGTAAATCAGAAGAGATGAAAAATGTGAAAGTGATAGAAGAGAAAAAAAAAAATGAGAACACCAATTCTCTTATAAGAATAATAAATACAGTCTTTTGTCCAAGACAAAATCTGCATTGATGTTGAAACATAAGATTCTCAAACATTGTTTTTCTTGTGTTTAATTTGTCACAAAGGTGACCAACTAGTTGCTCTAAGCTGTGGAAAAGCAAGAAGCCTCAGAAACGATATTTTTTGTCTTCCACAAATACGTAAACCGTTCGAGAGATAACTCTGAAACGATATTTTTTGTATTTTTAAAGGTTTCAGGAGATAATTTCCGAAAATTGTTTTCCAAGACAAATAGCAAGTAGGGGGGCCAAAAGAGCTACATCTATGCTCAAGCCAGAGGTTTGTTTGGTGCTGTAAAAAATATCAGCCGTTGATATCAGAACGGACGGTTTAAATTAGACATCAACTTAATACAGTTGAATGATCTGAGCCATTGATCTAAATCAGACGGTCCTGATCTATTACAGCATCCTGTTGTAACAGCGGGAAATCCAAATCTGTTTCCACACTCAACAACTATTGGTGGAGCTAGTAATTTCTCCTGCAGAACCTTGACTTGGCATTATCCTATGATATGAACGGTTCCGCAATATTAATTTATTAGGGTATATTTATGTCTAATGATGTGACCTTATACAACTGCTAATTTTAGAATTGAGGAAAAAGGGTACAACATATGTTTATTCACAAAAAAAATAAAAAAAATTGTTTATTTATATCTGTTAATAGTAGCTTATAATCCATTAGCATAGATATATGATATGATTCTTGATGCAGAATAGTCAACTACCAAAAGAAATTGCAACAACCACACACAAAGAAAGAAAGCATTGTTCAATAATATCACTTTTCAAATAAACTAGCATGGAAAATCACCATGCACCTAAAAACACTGATTGAGTCACAATATATAATATGATATATAATATACATTTTGAATAACCATTCTAGTACTTGTCATGAAATTACATTGATTCTGAAACACATTTTGTGAAGCTAAATAATTTAGGACAAATGCACAACAGAAATTCAAGAAGGATTCAATAATATGCCTCAATAAGGCCTCAAATTGTAGAAGGATTCATTCCCTGAAAACCTATCTCCTTGGACACTTCATTAATTTTTCATCTCTTTTCTTTTCCTCTCTGTCTCTCTGGCTTGTTTGATCCTAATAACTTCAAATGTGCATTAAGTCATGAATGAACCTAAGATGATGGCACATTAAAGTGGAAAAGCCATGATATGACAAATGCAAAAACCATACAAGCCAACAGAAAATTCAAGAAGCGATGGCCATGCCAAAATCTTTGAGTTTCTGCTGTAGGAGCGGCTGTTGAGAGTGTGGATGATGCGGTCGCATTGTTATTCTCGCTAACATGCTCGGTTAAATCCTCAGTTGGACTGTAAACGTTCCGTGCAACCGAATGACAAATTTCACAGGTCCTATAAAAAAATTTAAACACAGAAAATAATTAGGAAGTTTCAAAATTTCAAAACTGGATAAATATATTCAGGCAAACTGTTACAATTTCTATGTTCCTCTCCCAAAGCCACTTTATATAAATCATCATACATTAAGGGGAATATCATCAATTAACCAAATGTGTGGATGTTACAAACACACAGAGCTAAGGTCATATCATTATGACGAATGAACTCAAAAATATGGATGGTACAAACAAGCAAACTAAGAACTAAAGTCATATCATTACAACGAACGAACTCAACAGTTATCGTATAACATAACCCTTTGAGTCATCTGCTCACACATCATTAGTGTTGAAGAATGGAACAATTACTCTCTCAAACTATTGAGAAAAGAGTTGATTTAAATTCAATAATGTCAATCTGAACCATACATTAACATAACAGTTTATACTAAGCTGTCATGACAGAAAGATTTAACCATCCATTAGCCTAATTTGAAACTCTGTATACGAGTATATATATTAGTAAAAACCAAAACTCTACATCGAAAATAGATAAAGTTCTAGGATGGGTTAAGCACAATATTGTAGAATCTAATACGGTGTTAGAACTTATTGATTCAGGCCACCCACCATATTACCCACGCACCAAGCCCAAAAGTGCTAGGTGTGAGGAGGTATATTGGAAAAAACTCATGTCTCACATTGAAAAGAGATAAAGCCTGAAAAGAATTTATAAAGAGTGAAACCTCTTACCTTCAAAGCTGGTTTTGTAAAGATGAGTTAGACTAAAAATATAAAAAAAAAAAAAACCCTAATATTTTAGCTTCCTATTACAAATTCACAACTGTTTTTGTGCAAACCATTCAGTGGTTTCAATATTCCAAAACAAAGAAAAAGAAGATATCATGAATTATTTGCCACCAATGAAGGCACCAATCACAACATACATTAAAGAAGATTCCAAAACTGATAAGATTCAAATTCTGTTCCATTAGAATTTTAATTTAGCAATGAAATAATGGACTTGGATGGATTTGTGTCCAAATTCTACTCTAACCTCAGATCCTTCCTCAACAAAAGGCCCCAACAAAATGCTGCTTTTGAATTGACAATGAAGCAAGGACAGTTTACCAGTCAATCAATAATAAACTATGTCCATTCAAGTATTAACAAAAGCACAGAAAACTACTTGTTTGTATTCAATTTCAGACTTTAAGGATTGCAATTAAAATTAAGGAAAAGCACTGTGCCACTGTGTAAAAGTCATAGATGTTTATATTATCTGCAAGTAACACTGCAGAACCAGTACATAAAGTATAGATATATTTTACCTCAAAGAACAGCAATAAGAATCTGGACAATTGTACTGTCAATTCAGTAGCTTGTAGTACTTAGAAATCACAACAAATATGCAATATAAAAGTTGTCATCTATGAAACACCGATACAAACACCGGACAAAAGACTAACACGTCGACACCTATAATAATTTGAAAAAAATCAATTAATTGAATGTAATCATATGTGCCGGTATCATGTCGCAGATGCCTTTGATTATAAGGGTTGGTGCTATGGAGTTGTCATCATATATCTTAAATTAATAGATTATTTGGAACCAGTGATTTATTATATGGATTAAAATATTCTATGTGGCACATCAGCAAGCAACTATCATCCACCAAGATATTTATATACATGAATAGCAGTCAGAAGGGGTCAAATCTCAACTTTAAAAGAGATAAAAAAAAATAAAAAAATTTAGAAAGAAGAGTAATATAGAGATTCCTAAATTTCAGAAAAGGAAGAAAGCAACACAGAATCCCACTGCACTAAGACATGTCAGCAAATCAGTGAGACTGACTGATGCTTTAAGCCTTTATTTTTCCATCACCTTCTTCTTTAAATTATTTAATCTTCTATGACTTTCCCCTTTCTTGAAGAAATAATTGAGCTTGCTTCCTTGCAAGTTTGTTCTCTAACCATTCTAAATTATGCTTCCAAATACTTTTTTTCATCAGCTTATACATCTTTACACTCATCATCAATTAAACAATCCAAATCACCAATTACAGAACTTCAATCAATTTCATACTCTATAATAATCAATATAGCACCGACATTTCAGATCTAAGTCGTGTCCGACACAAACACGACACTGACTCATATGGTTACGTTCAATCACTACCACTTTATCAAATTATTGCGATACCTATGTGTTAGTGTCGGTGTCTACGCCTCGTAGATAATAATTGATTTCCCAAGTAAACATAAAACCACAAATAATTGTGAGTCCTTCTATTATCATCTAGATAACTCACAAAATTGAGAAATTTCTCAATCAATGCCATCAATCAACAAAAGGGTGTCAAAATTTTATCTAAAAGCTTCAAAATTTATCAAAAAAAACGAAATTTAACAGTTAAAACTAAAAAAAAAAACACAAGGGTTTCAATTGAACTGACCTATTTCCCTTAATCTTGAACCAAGCCTCAGCACAATTCTTATGAGCAGCAGCTAAATCCTCTTTACAAGAACAACCCAATTCAATTGGAGGACCAGATTCATGGCTTTCACTCTCTAAACCCATATGACAAATCCTACAATCTTTCTCCACTTTAGCCAAATGCACCTTATTCTCAGGAACCCTCTCAATTCTAATTTCAACCTCAACAGAACAATCAGTAACAGAAGAAACTCTTCTAGAATCATGAACACAACCAAGTTCAGGATCAGAAACACAAGCAAAAGTGTAATCATCATAGCTTGAACCACCATTTGTTGAATAGAAATGAGAATAGTTTGAACCACCATCATCTGCATCAGAGAAACATACACTTCCTTCACCACTCACATCACTTCCATGATGATGATGATGGCGATGAAGATGATTTTCTTGCTCTAAATCAACATGGGCCATTTGTAAATTTGACATTTTTTTTTTCAGAAACAAAAAAAAAAAAAATAAAAAAAAAGTTTTTTTTTTAAAATTTAAG
>Ga0228711_1005526_pt1 | contig 19207 bp, 6 predicted proteins | sample MedpolnodulmetaG_2_FD_177996 | JGI IMG/M metagenome (GOLD analysis project Ga0228711, IMG submission 177996) | Root nodule microbial communities from Medicago polymorpha collected in Santa Monica, California, United States - brown nodules | ecosystem: Host-associated > Plants > Roots > Nodule...
GTTTTTTTTTTTTATGTATTTGCAAAATGTCTTTTTGTGGATGGTTACTCTTCTCCTTGTAGTTTGATTGACAATTTGTTCTTCATTGCATCCGTATTTCTTATTGATTTGGTTCTCACAAGGTGAAACATGAGTGAAATATATGTATGCTGATAGGAAAAAAAAGACTCGATCCTTCGACAGTAGCTAGAAAAACTAACCAGAAGATGGGGGAATGTATAAACTGAAGCTGCTTGAAACTGCAAGAGTGCGCACAGTATTCTACGTTTCTTAATTAAAGAAGGCAATGGAAACTACTCAGCTGAAGCGAAACTACCAAAATACATGGAAGTGGAGCTTAACAAAACTGAGGAACTCGAAGAGTTAATAGCTTCCCGCGCAATTGTGGAGGATGACACTTGGTGAATCAATGGTTGATTGAGTGGAAGAGTTTTTCTCTGGTTTTTCTTTTCTTGCATTGTAGAGCCTTTGAACTACTTTTTTAGTAAATAATATTCCTCTTCGAAATATCACAATCTATTATGGCAATCAAATGAGATTGGAAACTAACACTTCCAACAAAATTTGAAACAGACAAGAGAAGTCCATTTGATAGTGGATTAGTGTTGAAAGCTTTCATACAATGTGTAAGAAAGCTCAAGTTCAAATATCTTTAGTATTAAATTAATGTTCAAACAAAAACGGATCTATAAAAGATTTTTTTTTCAAGAGACACATGCATCTCTAAGTTAGACTCCAATTGCAGCTATATTAGTAATTCCAAGTTCAGAACAAAGTGACTTCAAGCCAGATTCTTCCAACAGGCTGAAAGCTGCAAATCCGTAGTAGGAATGGTATAGATCTGGAAAGTCTCCAGGGAATTTGCTGAAACCACCATACTGAAAAACAAATGAGTTCCAAAATTAGTTCAATGAGCCAACAAAATAAATATTCATTAAGAAAAAATATCATCGAGGCATCAAAATCTGACTTTCAAAATTAGTTCAACCATCCAACAGATATTGGTATCAGAAAAAATATTTTCACTGTTCCCCCTTCATGTGTATTGAAAGGACAGAAAAATATGTCAATAAAATGCCATCCCAGTGATAGGAGACTGGGTTCAAATCTCCTCTGAGACAGGTGTGAAATGACACTTAGTAAGTGTCATTTTAATTCATATGATAATTTCTCCCTTCCACATTTTTTCCCACAAAAAAGTAAAGAAAATCTGGTCTTTTCAGGTAAATTTCAAGCCCTAATTTCGCCAATAATTAAGTAGTTCAACTTGGCATTTATTTTTCATTTATGGACTAAGCGTTTAACCAACGGGTTTCTCTATCGTGCGAGTATCGACAAAAACAAAATAAGCAGTTTGACAGACATTATCAAACAAACTCGGCAAGGTTACAGACTTGTGCTTTTTATCACTTAGCAATTATCACTGGCATGTTCAATCAACAATACCAAATATACATGTTGTTAAGGACAAAATTATAACTTGAAGGGTCCAAACACGTAGTAACTTTTTGAGTCATTGCATCATCATGATCCTTGTAAATATGTGGGCACTGGCAAGCTTAAAGCTTAGCAAAGTGAGTTCGTTGTAAATGGGAGAGGAAATGTACTGTAAAAATCATTAATTTGAGTGTGCAAATGAGAGAAGAGAAAGAAGAATTATTATTTTATCTTTCTTTTATGTGAAGGAAATGCACAGGAAAAATCAAGTTTAGTAGCTTAAAGCATTATCACTATTTTTCTTCCCTTTGATTTCCTATAATTTTTGTGATATACTATATCAACAAATTTTCGATTCTCCCCTTAAAATCTGTAACACATTGTATTTTCAAAGAAACAAGTAACTGCAGTACCTTGTATTGACAGGAAAGCAAAAATCCACGTAGAGCTTTATTGTCGACAAAATTGCAGCCCCCAAGAATTCTTAAAACGCCTCCAATCCTACCAAAACGTATGATTCCTGTTACGGCTTTGACAACTTACAAATAATATTGTACCATATAAATTTATTATGGCTCCATAGTGTACTTACCAAAATGCATAACATGTATCAGTAGATTTATTAGGTCTACCTTGAAATCCACCATCAGTCCCTTGCCTCTGTAAAGGAACACAGAAATGAATCTTGATCAGCAGAAAAGACATTTCATATGTTAAAGGCAGTGGTGTCAAATACCAGCCATGTACGGTGGCTGTTTTTTTTATAATTGACACGGCCAATTTGTGAAGGATGGCGGTGCCATTGCATTTTATAGCAGCTTAAAATGGCGAATGTTTGGCTTTCCATCATCCACAATCGATAATTGGCTAAAGTTTAACCAAGCACTAAATTATTAATTAAGAAAGAAAAGTCATCAACCATATGAAGGGCATTCACAAATATGCACGTCTTGAAAGTGAAGCTCATCCACAATGCTTATATTTACAATCTAATACAGCATTCTGTTCATTTCTAATTGTTGCTTTTGTAGAAAAAATTGTTCCAACTTATTTGTTGTTTTAAAAGTTCAATGCAAAATTAACTAATGTTTTGTCGATAATATCCTTAACTATTTATTGCAAAGAGAGAAATAGATGGAATGAGTTAATAAATAGTTAAGGTCTTGGGGATATTATAGAAAAAGATAAATAATTCCAATGAGTAAAATATTATTGATTTTCTTTGTACGTGTAAATAACCTTAAAACAATAGGCTAAAGAGAACAAATGTAGTACAATCTATTCAGCTTATGTTAAAAGAGATAGATTGTACAAACCTGCAAGATCCAGTCCAACAACAACGGCAAATCTATCAAAGAAGACAAATTACAACTTGAGAGAACATTGTCTTCAATGTATCCCATTAGCCGGAGAGATGCAATAGCGCAATAAGTTGCACCACCTGTGACACTAAAACAAGTAATGTTGATAAATATCTTTTGAGTAATAATAAACATTTAAATGAAACAGATGAAGATTGCCTTTCAAGATGTGTATAAATGTGTACAGAACATAACGTCCCATATTTTAATCTCCTACCAACTAACACATTGTAAACATGTATCAAACAAATCTATCATGTGATGGATAATACCATAAAAAGGAGAAAATTCAGGAAAAAGATTATCATTAACGTTCTAAAGAGCGAACCAAAATGGACGGTGCAAATGGTTGAACCGTTAACCGGCACTGTCTACGGTTCGGTTATTTGAGCGGTTCGACTGTGGTTTCATCCTAGTTTGAGCGGTTTAAAGCAGTTGAACCATGACTCAAATGTTTCGTTGATTTGATGTCCAATTTGACTTTTTAAACATTGAATTAATGTGACAAATAAACATTGCAATAGCCCTTCTCACAGTATGGAATCACATTTAAATTGTGATAAAAGATTGTTTTGACTCACCATGAGATTCTGCACCAGGAACTAATCCAAACCCACCATCATAAGACTAGAAACAATAAAAGAAAAAGAAGGATAAGTTTCATTTACGTACACACACACACACATATATGTTCATGGAAAATGCATGTCCAAAATAGTACAGCCATGACATAATAACATTAACTATTTTTGCATCACCACTGTTGTCAAACAAAAATCGCAGAAAATATCAGTTTGTTCAAATTATTCTATACAATTGGGCTATAGCGCCGCTATGACCTCTACATGACAATATTTTTTTTCCTAGATAATGATTTGTTCAAGTTCCACTAGCTATAACCACTATTTAACAACACTAGAGGATTTGTCTAAAAATAAAACAACACAAGAGGTACTATTTGCACAAACCTGGCAATTTAATATGTAATCCTTGACTTTTTCCTTGTCCATTCCATTCCAGTTATCCAGCATGAAACAAATGGCAGCTGAAAAAGTTAATTAGTTAAAAAGTAATATTTAATATACCATGATTATCTATTAATTAACCAAATAGAACTTCCATTTCATGTATTTTTCTCTAACCTGCACAATATACAAACCTAAGATCTGTTTCTCCCCCGATATGAATAGGCATGAAACTGTTGGCATAGATCAAAGAATTCATGAATAAGCAACTCCACTTAAACATGTCATTAAGGGCATAATTGTTAGCAAAAGTTTCCATAACAATACATCACAAAAATGAAAAGTAGTAGTGGATTTTAATGATATGGAAAATACATAAGCATAAAGAGTATGGCTCGAATCCAAATTTCAAAAGATTACCTTCCATCAGGCTGTTGAAGGCTCTTCATTGAAGACGACAACGATTCAGAATCAAGACTTGACAAATCGTAGCCAACAATTTTCAATATGGCAAGGGCACAATAGGTACTTGCCAAGTGACTGTTGTTATGGTGAAAAACCTTCAATAACAAAAAAAGAAAGAAAAAAAAACATAAACAGGTCAGAATCTGTTTGAATCTACTTATTTGAACTTACCTACTGGCATAAGAACTTGTGAAACTTTTTGGAAGAGATTATGAAACAACGTATGACATGTTATCAATTGATTTCAACTTATTTCCATAATTTCTTTATGATAGCTTATGAAAACAGCTTATACTTAGGTGAAAGCAATTTGACTTAATTTTATCTTCTGTTTTAGAAAAACTTATACATTAGAACTTATAAGTGTTAATGCTATAAGCACTCATTAGGTTGTTTATCCAAATATAACCATATTTATGATTCTTGACCAAACTAAAAACAAATATTAGCACTTAAATTTCAATTACAATATTTTACTCACCCCATTCTCATCCGGAGGAAACTGAGAAGTCCTAGAACCATGAAATCCATAGAATTGTTCTGCATCAAAATCCTTCAAATGGGTCATCTAAAAATCAAACTTTTAACATAAATTACATGTAACAACATCATTTGCATACCATTGTTAGGATCATCTGTTGTTCCACGTCGAACTTGAAAAGACAAAACCCAATTAGCAACAGCTTCTTTCTCAACCTTAAATCACAACAAATATATATATATAATTATATAAAAAACATCATATGCATAGTAGCAATGTTGTGTCTTTTAGGTCTATCAATGTAGTTTTTCAAGAATTGTTCTGTCATTCAAAAAGGATTAGTATTCCAGTTTGTTGTCCGCTTATCTTTCATTCTTGTGTTACTTTCATTATATAATAATTTAAAACATACGTTTAAAGGTGGTGGAGTGTCGGTTCAAAGCAACTTTGCACAGGCAACCAATCAAAACACTCAGAATTGTCACATCAGATTAATAAAAACACAGAAAACAAATTATATGCTATGTAACTTCCTTCTCCTACTTCCGAGTGTTTTCATTAATTGTCTGTAGAAAGTTGTTTTGAACCGACAGTCCACTACCTTTAAACTCTAATAAAAAGCATTTAGTTTTAATTAAGGTTTTAAATAACGGTCAAGGTCAAGGTCGCGTATAGGATTTCGGTCGTTACGGGTGTTGCCATATAGATTGCGGTTGTCGCGGAGTGAATTAATCACAACATTGCACAACTCTTAAATAATGACAGTAACTTAAATAACTTAAACTAGAGAAAGATTTGGAGTTCTAAACTAGATAAGGAGATAACTTATGTAATGTATGATCAAATATGTACCAATAATATGATTTTCATCTATCTCAATTGAAAAAATATCCGGATTCTATGTCAAATGTCATGAACAACATATTTTTGCAGCCTTAACGGTGTTTCGTCGCGGCCGTAACGGCGTTTCGTCATGATTTTTGTTCACTATGTAGAAACGGTAACGTCCGCTACCTATACCTTTTTGTCGCGGCCTTTTTCTCGGTAGCAGATTTTTTTTAAAAAAATTTTTTTTAAAAATAAAAAAAAAAAAAAAAAAAAAGAGAAAAGTATATATATATATATATATATATATATATATATATATATATATATACCAAGTGGAGTGCGTTGAGAATGTCAAGGGAAGAGATAACAAAGTAAGCGAGAGTGAGGTGATTGATTTCTTGAGATTCATATGGATTTGGAAGTAAGTGATACATCATCTGTGCAAATGTAACATGAAGATCTTTGTCAATTCCTGTTGTTTCCATAGATGATGCTTCTTCTGAGGAACTCATCAGTCACTGTTGATGCGGTTCCTGATGATGCACAATTTCAATATCAATAACTAGGGTTTTGAAAATTGAGATCAAGAATTGAATGAGTTATGTAATATATAAGTCATGGAATGGAATGAAAAGAAAATTGAGATTCACGTACCTGGGAGAGAGAGATGAAAGGGGGAACTAGAGAGTAAGATGATCGGTAGTGTAGCTGGAACTAACTGATTTGGTGGGAGTGTTCGTTCTTTGGAAACGGGATTTGTTGCTCTTGTTGTTGTTTCTTCTCTGTTTGGCTTCCCAATTGTTTTTCAAGTTATTTTTGTTGTTGTTTTGTTTAAATGAGTTAATTTTCAAAAAATGGTTTTGTGAATAGGAAGATTTTTTTTCTTAAAAACTCGTATCTGATCCAATAATCCGTTGGGACTAATCTCACCGTCCACCTGCGGGGTCCTGTTTAAAGTCATAGCAAGCTCTGTATAGACTTAGTCCACCGAAATTGGCACTAGAGGGAATCGAACTTTGGAGGAGCAAACTCCAAGATCCCAAGTCAACCACTAAGCCAACTCTAAATGGGTTTTTATTTTATTTTTAAAGATAATATTAGGCTTAAGTATCATTTTAGTTGCTTAACTCATTTTAAAAATTAGTTCGTCGCATTTTAGAACAGTTTGATCCTTTATTTTATTATTTTTTTGTTAAGTAGTCTAGTGGATAGAATTCACATTTTTCAAGGTGGATAAGTGGGGTGTCTGAGGTTCAAACCCCGATCCCTGCATATAACAATGCATGTCCCTGTCAACTAAACTATGCTCACGGGGACGGTCCTTTAATTTATTTTAAAAGTTTAGTTTGATCTCTTATCTCTTAAATTGATCAATTTGATGATTTAATTCATCTAATTTAACATAACTTGGTCACTCGATAGATGGATATGATAGACACCAAGTTGCATTATTAAAACTAGTGAGGTCTGTCCGCTCTTTCTAATGCGTTAAAGCATGTGATTATTTTATTATGTTTGTTTGTATAATTTTGACTAAAATCTTTAAATTTCAAAATATTAATGGAAATTTCTTTAAAAAAAATATTAATAGAAATTATTGATATATTGATTTATAAACAAAATATTGTCAAGGCATATAATAAAATTATTTTTGAACTCAAAATATTGTCAAGTCCAATCTTTAACAATATATGTTGCTCACGTTTGTTACTAATTTTTTTTTCAGAAGATTTAAAGTCTAATATTTAACATTATTTTTTGCTCATGTTTGTACTAATATTTTTTTTAGAGTATTTAAAGTCCAATCTTTAAAATTATATTATTTTTTCTCACGTTTGTTAGTAATCTTTTTTAGATGATTTAAAGTCCAATCTTTAACATGAGTTTTTTTGCTCACGTTTGTTACTAATTTTTTTTTAGAGGATTTAAAGTCCAATCTTTAACAATTTTTTTTTACTCATTTTTGTTACTAATATGTTTTTTTAGAGGATTTAAAGTTCAATCCTTAACATTATTTTTTGGTCACGTTTGTTACTAATCATTTTTAGAGGATTTAAAGTCCAATCTTTACCATTATTTTTTGCTCACATTTGTTACAATTGATCAAAGACTAAGGAAGAACAACTTAATAAAATAATAATATAATATGGAAATATTGTTTTTTGTGGAAGTAATAAAATAATATGGAAATACTGTTTTTTGTGGAAGAGATATGAAAATACTTGGCAATCTTTGTCGGTTCTATTGAGGGGAACAACACAGATGTACAACATAAAATCGGCTGATAAAAAAGTAACATGAGTTTATATTTTGTGCTAGTTTTTTGTGAGTTTAATCTATGATTAACGGAGGTAAAAGAGGGTTAACGAGGACGATTAGTGACATGGATTAATAATCCACGTGTTATTTTATAATTGGCTAACAATAAGAACAATTCATAAGGAATTGAGTTTAAGTTTTCTCCTTAAATTAAATTTATTCTTATCTATTTGTTACATGTGTTATTTGTATTTAAAATTAAAATTAAAAATTAAGGGTATTTTTGAAAAGAAAAGTCCAACCCAAAAGTGTGCTGAAATGGATAGTTTTCTTTATATATAGTATAGATATCAAACGATTCACATTAAATATTTTGTTTTAGTTTATATATCAACGATTACTTATACATGAATATAAAGCAAGTAGACACAGCTTGGTGATATCTAATTGATAGACTTTAGTTTTAAATCAAAGTGATATTTAATTTAAATATTATTAGTTTTAAAAAATAAAAAAAAGTATCCTACTATTATATATGTTGGCAAAGCGAGTGACTAGCATTTTCATTTTTATTTTTTAGGGTAATATATTTTTTAGTCCTTATAAATATCTCAAATTTTATTTTTAATGCTTTAAAAAATTGAACAAGTTTTAGTTCCCAAATCATGATTTTAAATTTATGTGTATCCTTAAAAAAATTTAAAAAATTTCGTAGATATGTTTAATATTTTATTAGAGTGTTTAAAGGTGAATATTATAGAGATATCTTTATGCAAAAGTTTATTTTTTTCATAGTGGATGAATTAAATATGAATCTTTAAGTTTTTATCGTTTAAAAATTTATATTCTTTGATAAAAATTTAAACTTTTAGGGATATATTGTTATAGTATTCTAATAATCTCTATAAAAATTCATTTAAAAATGTGAAAAATACCTATCAGTTGTCTAGTTGTCGTAAAAACATAGATCAAGAGTCATGACAAAAAAACATTTGAGGGACTGAAACTTGCTAAAAAAATTAGAGGTACTAAAAATGAAAATTGATATATTCATAAGGACTAGTAAAACATATTAGAAATTTAGAGCTCTGCATGAAATTGGTGTGAAATGGGTAATGGATAAGGGTGGGAAGAACCTGAACTAGGCTTTGCAAGGTTTAGTTTGGCATACAATTTTTTTTTAAAAATCTAAGTCTGATATGATCTATTAATTTATTTAAAAATCTATTTTATATGAACAATTTTAAATAAGTATTATGATGTTTAAATGTACCGATGAACTAATAGATCAATGATATTAATCTTTATTTTTATTGTTAACAAGCCGTTTTAAAGAATACGATTATAATTGATATCATATTTTAATTTTAATTTATAATAATATATTTAAATATACGAAAAAATTAATAACGTTTACTATCAAACATAAACCAAAAATGTTAAAAAAAATTATAATTTAATCCAAAGTACTATAGTAATAAAAAAAAATATTATTTTTTTGCTCAAAAAAAATAATATTATTTTTATTTACTTAAAAATATCCTATGTAAAAAATACACATCTAAACCTTTTGAGCCTTCTAAACTCAAAAAGCAGTAACATAGAATAGCCGAAGTTGGCATAACATTGCTTCTAGACCCTAACACAAACAATAGTTTTCTCGAACAGGTGGTGTGCATATTTCAAAGCCATGAAACGCAGCAAAGCAACCGTCTTGACATTCGCTGAAAAATGCAAGGTTCTTCTTCCTTCTCTTCTCTTTCAATGAAATTATTCATTTTCTGCAATGTTTCATTCATTTCATACATGCAGAATATATTAACATCAAACTGGCAAGGTTCTCTTAATACTATCAAAGCAGATGCTAAAGGAAGGTACACCTTTTACCCTTTATTTCATATTTTTTATTCACACTTCACAAACTTTAGACTCATTTATTAAGCACTGATACAGACGTGGACACGACCCTGACACATCCATACTGTAATTATTTATGAAAATGAATGATTTCAATGTAATCACATGTGCCAGTGTCAAGTCGGTGTCTGACATAGACACGTGTCAGACGCTGGATACTCATTTGATCAAAGGTGTCGGTGCTACAGATACACTCACACCTTTACTCCCTTGCACAACTTGAAGTTTGTATTAAGTTGTTTTTCTTTTCTTTTTGTTGTTACTTATTGTTGAAGTATTGGTTATATCTTGTTGTTGAATAGCTGATGAGAGTTAGTTAAAGGTTAACTACACTTAGGGCCTGTTTTTATATACAACTTAATTTGCAACTTATAACATAAGCCCATAAGTCCTTATCATGATAAGCTTTTAAGTATAAACTATTTCTATAATAAAAGATATAATAAAGTTACCTCGTCTTGGTATAAGTTACAAGTTGTTTTCATAAGATATCTTGGAAGCTTATGAAAACAGTCTATGAACATGTCATAAGCTGTTTTCATAAGTTCTCCCAAACAGTATCACAAATCTTTGTGTCAGTAGATAAGTGCAAATATGTCAATCTAAATAGGCTCTTATTCGTTTTCAGTTAAAATCTGTTTACAATCGGTGAGGTTTTAGTTGGGGTTGAGTTAGAAATCTCAACCTATATAGCAGTGTAACACTTTCTGTTTGTTTTTGAGTTTAATAGGATCTCCAAACTGTTTCATACGCTTCCTATCCTTTTTCCGCCTCTTATTTTCTGTGATAGTTCAATTCCTTGATACTTATAATAATTTGGTACATAGTGTATTATGATTCAGTTACTGCTTATATGTTTATATTGGGTATTGTGTTTTGCGAAATCACAGTAGCAATTTGATTTTGTTGAAGTTCCAAAATGTAGCTTTTGCTAAAATCGCGGTAGCACACTGTTATTCACCAAACTCACTGTCAATTGATACATGCACAAAGTATTTTGCTAATGGGTCTTTGTTACTTTTGTATGATTTCAACAGCAAAGGAGATATTCATACATCTAAGGTTAAATACATACTTAGAAGGGGGCAGCCATATCTTTGGGTGCCAGAAAATGATTTGCATAATATGGTATGTTTGTTGTCCTTCCATTTCCTCTCTTTTTTTTTTACTGTTGCTTTTTTTTTCATGTCCAATGTGAAGATTATAAGTCTAAAGATAACTCTTAGACGCTAAGTTCAACATGAATGTAACAGTTACAGCCTCATGTCTGCTGCACTACTTTTCTAAGGGCTTGTACACTTTGGCTCTTGTATAACCTCTCACGGTTTTGTCCTTAGATAAAAGACGTATAAGTAGGTTGAGGATAATCAGTGTTTATAAACTACCCTTAACCTCAACTCTCAAGAAATGTGAGACTTTTTGGTGTTATGAAATAGTATCTTATATTATATACATACTCCAAGGGTCAAAAAGCTGTAGTTCATCACTTAAGTATCAGAGAGATAGCTTTTATCTAAGTGTTAGTTTAGAATCTCCTTGAAATTGAGGTTAAAAATCTAGGAGAAATTTAATAATTTGGTTTTGACTTTTTTCCTCCTTTTTGTTGATTATTTATAGTTTTTAGTGATACTAAGTCGCTTTGACTGTGATTATGATTAGTCTGTCTTCCTCTGCTTAATCTTTTTATCACTCTTTGTGGTAAAAACTAAAATTTCATGCAATCAACTGAACCTATCAAGTTCGTCACATTGTAGCACTTATTCACAGCCAGAAGAAATGTTTAGAACACTACCTTATTGAAGATGACACTTTTTCTGGAGGGTTTTGCCTCTGCTAATTTTTATATTCACTCTTAACCTTAAGAATAAGACTATATGTGTTGATAAATCATTTGAGTACTTTTTACAGTTGCAGGATGACACGTTTGCTTTTTGTTTTATGCAGAACACAATCATTGATGAGCGTGGTTCATTTGCTGTGACATGTCCATTTCCAGGCCGACTAGGAGCCATATTGAAATCATTGGAAAAGGTTGTGTATGCCTGTAGGATATACATGTTTTCTTTTCGAAACTAAAATAATATCATGAAATTTATAATACCTTTGCTCGGTTCTCCACGAAATCACTAGCAACATGGTTCCTGCGTTCGCTATTGTGTTGCGATTCGCTATTTAGTACAAAATATTGTCGAATAGCAGCGCTTTATCACTGTTGTGTTTCCTAATATGAACAAACCACTATTTTTTGCAATCTGCAGTTGACCTGCTGTTTCAGATTCTCTTATAATTAGAAGAAATAAAGGCTAATTGGTTTATTCACATGCTGCAGTTACCAGCTCGGGTTGCTTTATCTGGGGATGTTCTTCCTCTCAATGAAGATAAGGTATTGCTACAACATCTTTTCATATGCTTGTTTTTTATCATTTCGCTTTCACTAATATAACTTTACTAAAATAATGTGTTAGATTCTCCGTAGCAAAAGAATATGCAAGAAAGTATGTAAATTTCTTGGATATTCTGGAGATCTCAGACTCTTCGTAGTCCTGATTCTAATCCTCACCGAAAAGACTAACTCCCATCAAACCCTATACTTATTTATATCCATTTTATGTCGCGTTACAATATCAATGAAGTATTAGTTTTGTTTTTCTTATTATAGCCCTAACTATTAATTACTCATTTTCCAACTGTATTTCGATATTTGAACTTTTGTTTTCTGAAAGTTTCCCTGTAGATTTGAAAACTATCGACATGAATTAAATATCTTTATGTGTATGGAGGATACTGGAAAATAGAGTGTATATTATTTTGCATATTTTATGTTGTTTCTTTAAACATAAATTAGTAGATCTTATACTAAAATGCATAGTATTACTTCCACTTTTATGCTCCATCTTCTTTTTCTAATGTGAGCATTACTTTCACTTATATTCCAGCTAAGTTTGATATAATATTAAGAAGGGTTGTTCGTCATAATAATTGCAAGTGACAAATGGAATGTAGCATAGTAGTCAATAGCGGCCGATAGCGGCCGCGCGAAGCGTAGCAGCGACGAACCGCTACGCTAATCGTCGTAGCGGTGCGAAATGAGATAGCAGCCGCTTCAGCTGCTATAGCGGCATAGCGGAGCGGATGGTTTCCAAATTTCTAAATTGATTTTAGGGCATTTTGGGGATTTTAAAACCAAATTGACTCTGTTGTATGGTTTCCCTGTTCTTTTTTTCTTCCTCCGTTTTCTTTTGTTTTATGGTTTCTCTTGTTTTTATGATTTTTTTTATTTGTTCCTCTATCTTTTGTTTTTTGTTGTTTTGATTTATGAATGTCTCATGAGATTTGAGTGTTATATTTAATTTTATAGTAAATATAAGTTTTTTTTTTAGAAATATGTAAGTTTGTTTATACTTTATACCATTATTCATGTAATTTGTTCAAAAAATAATCAAATATCAGTGACCGCTATTTGTCATACCGCTATATGCTAACCCACTATCCCACTTTTGAGGTCGGCCTCTCCGCACCGCTACCCGAGATTGACTACTATGTTGAATTTTGATTAAGACTTTTGATATTATGTTGGAGACTTGAAACCTTTCATAAGATTTGGGTGTTTTGTATGATTTATGAATGTTTTATGAGATTTGAATGTTATATTTAATTTTATATTAGATATATGTTTGGTTATAATTTATAGTATTATTTACGTAATTTGTCAAAAAAGTTATCAAATAGCGGTCATAGCGCTATGCACTGTCCCGCTATAGCTTTTTTGGGGTCGGCCGCTACGCGCCGCTATCCGCAATTGACTACTATGGAATGTAGTATATATAGACTTGTTTTCAAAATTGATTCTTTGTTTATCTTGGTGTAGGCCAAGGCGCTCACGGAGAAAGTTCATGAAGTCATACGATCTGAGGAAAAAGCAATCAGAAAGTTTAGTTACACTGTGTCTGGAGTACTAAGTTCTGGTGGGAGCAGTACATCGCGAAGTGATAATCTTCAGGAACTATTGGGAGTCACTGAAAAATATTCAGTATATAGATTTAAAACGAGGTAGGAACTTGTAGGTTTAAATCTTTGTTTTGAATTGTTCTGTTTCATAGATGAATGCAAAGATCATATCTGGTTCTAGTATCTATGTTGGCTCTTCCCCCTATCCCAAACACTTGATTACAGTCCTGGTACAAGTTTAACATGCAAAATTTCATATTGTTATAGAAACACTTTCTCTCTTCTACTTACTGTTTTGTTTCCTTCATGTGGTTTAGGTCCGTATACTTCCTATGTTTCTGGTTCTCTTTTCACTTCAACTAATAAACATAAGGCAATATAGATCAATATTTTCCTCACCATTTCTTCTACAATTTTTAAAAACAGATACACATTTTTCAGAAATACTGGTAATGTCAAAATATTGTTTTCATTGTTTTCGAAAATGCATTCTTTTTTCCTAGCTTAACTTTCATATTCTCTCAATAACAAGTGTTTCCTACACGAATTTTCCATCTCCTTTATAGCAATTTCAAATAAACACAAATTTTATTAAATGAAAACTGAAAATGTTTTTAGAAAGTACACACACCCTTTATGGTTTTATATATTTGTTAAGTTTGTGTACCAATACTTAATTATGACACTAAAGTAATGTTAACCCCGAACCTTGTTCAGTATGCATCTGCTAGTCTGGTTTTTACTGTAGTCATTATTTTGGAAGTTCTTTGTGAAATAATGAACTCTGACTTTTCTTTTTGTCCTGCATCCAATGAAGTATGATTAGGATAACCACTAACTATTGGTAAAATTAGAAAATCTGAAGTGTTTGTTCCATCTAATGTTAGAGTTTAATGCTCAGATCTTGCACATTTATTGATGGCCACGGAGGTACTTTTGATGTAGATGTTGAAGATTTAGGAACATCCAAAGCTGATCTATTAGGTGAAGACCTGGTTTGAAATGCATTAGTTCAGTATCTTTTATTTATGTAACAAAATATTGATTTCTCGTTTTTTCTTGTTTAGCTCCATTTTCAGCAAAGTTGATTGATGGGATTAACCAAAGTGAAGCTAGGCGTAGAGCCCTTGTGCTTTTATGTTTTGTTTACATGAACACCAATGCAAAGGTAACCTAATTGATCTTGATTATTCTTTACACCCTGATCCTGCAATTGGTTACTTGATGTCTTCTTGATTACAAGTGAGGTTGCATGATACACTGATCATTCTTAGATAGTGGAAAGTTGCATAGCGTTTTAGATGCGGAAATATGTGTTACGGATTATATCAATTGTAGAAGAAGAAAAAAAGCATAGATTGTTTATCTTCGTATGGCAGGGTCAAGAGATTGTGATGTGTTGAAAATATATTATTAGAATCTGTATTTATTGTATAGGATTTGTATTTATTGTCTTTGAGCCTTTACATATCTTGATTTTTCTCTTTCAACATGATGATTGTTCATCCTTCTCTAGATTATGGTAGTTTCTTTAGTATTGCTGGTTTTGTACCATGTTTCTTAGAGATGAATACTGACATATGGCAGGGAAGAGTTTGTGTTTCCGCAGTTGCATGCTGATACCTTGTTTATACAAATAAAAATAAAAAAACAAAAATATGTTCTGTGAATCAAACATGTGTCAACATGATTGAATTGAAACCAAGAAATAGTATCATCTTGTCTTATGACTAACCATATATCAGTTCATTTATTTTGTTTTTCGCTCTCATAATATATAATCTTAACAACTAACGAAGCCTGTGTTGTTGTATTAAGGATGCTTATGTAACATCCGTTGATCACAAGGGATTCGATGTGCTAGCAAAAATTTCTGGTCCTGTTTCAAAGGATGGCGTTGGTCAATTCCAATGGAAAGAGCTCAGATTCATGTTCGAGCAAGAGGCAAACGATGTTGAAACATTCTGTCAACATCTAGTTCAAATGGAAGAGGAGGTCATCAAAAAGGTTTCAGCCTCTAGTGGACTAAACTAAAACATGCAACCTTGGGTGGATCCTTTTCTTTTGTTATAATAAATTTTGTCATATGACATTGTACTTTTCATATTATTTTTCATGATGTAAAGAGCTGTCACATTTTACTCTTTTTTTATTACCAAAAAAAAAAATTGATGAATTGATTGTCACTTGTCAGGATGGAGAAGCCAAGATTTTAACTTAGTTTCAGAATTATAGGTGTGTTGTGAATTATGATAAAATATTTCTTGTTTTGAGTTTTGTTTATAAACTTTAAAACTTCAAATTCTCTCAGAATTTTATAATGACAATTAACTGACAAACACAGTTTGTTTGTAGTCGAAGAAAACTAGTTATAATTCAGAATTTCTATAAACTAAGTGAAGTGCTACTAAGGGCTGTTTGGATAGACATATGTTCAACTTATTTGAGTTTATATGTTGGTATAGGCATTTGTAATGATGTTTGGATGAATTTATAAGAGTTTTTCACCATTTCAAAAGCTACTTAGAGCACCCATTTTAGGTTGGTTTAAATGGATTCCACTTAATATATTATATTCCTTCACACTTTTGAATTTTTTAAACAATTCAACTACATTTTCTAAATATTCATACAACTCATCCAAAATTCTACGATTGGTCTGAGTAATCTCACAAAATACTCGAGATTTATATCATTTTTTATCCTTTTAATTCAAAAGTATTGATAAAGAAAGAAAAAAAAGAGAGAATGACACGATTGCATTTATCGGATCCATGATCAATTTTTACCACCCAAATCAACTCAATTATTAGTGTCCGTTACTGACAATAAATGCAACACTGATGTTTATGCTCTTAGAGTCTATTTGGATATATAGTTTAATTAAGTATTTATATTTATGCTTTTAGAGTCTATTTGGATATATAGTTTAATTAAGCATTTATAGGATACATCTAAAGGGAAATATGACGAAATTGTTTAAAGAGTTTTGCTAACAAATGTCCTTACTGCACATGTTAATGAATAAAAGTTTGGTGCAATTACTAACAAAAACAAACTTCAAGATGTGTTTTATAGTAACATGATAAGATAGTTTACCCAATCATACCTATCCATTCTGATTTCTGACTACCAAACGAGTTCTTAGAGACTATTATAAAATCATCTCACACAAGTTTTAACTAAAAATACTTTTATGTAGAATTATGTAGCACTGACACTTCTGATCGAAGACGTGTCTGTTCAACACATATCAGTGTCCGACACATGTAATTACATGTAACATTCGTTTTCCAAATTATCAGGATCAATATTCTTGTATCAGTGTCTCATGTGTCCGTGATCATGATTGATTATATCAACTGAAACTTGAGTGAGATTTCTCACTGAGTGGTGGAGGATATTCAGATTCAATGTAATAGAAAATTGAAAGCTGGAGAGAAGAGTCCAGCAACAAGAGCATTAGAGGGTGATATTATCTTCCTAATGAAAGCTTTAATAAAGAAGCCTTTTCTATCTCTAACAATGCCTCCAATAACTGAACTTCCACTACTAAAGATGTAGGAGCCATGAGCCACCCACTTGGGGATCTCTCCATGAGCCTTAAAGTCAAATTCCAATCAAGCCAAGCATAGAGAACAAGGCTAAATAATTTACTCCAAGGCTAAATAATTTACTCCAATGTTCCTTGTTAATGACTTGATTCCGAAGATCTCAAGTCTCATCACAATGCCTATGGAAGTGCATAATACTCCGGAGCTGAATTGCATCTAGAGCAAACATTTTCCTGTCATTTCTCTTTTTACACGTTTCTCTTTAGTAAGAAGTTTTCCATGAACAATATTATATTTCTAGAGTTGTTCGTATTCTAGCACGCCCTTCCATTTCTACACTAGTATCCTCAAAATCATATCAGTAGAGTTAGTGAAAATGAAATTATAAAGCAGTCTTAATGCATAATTGACCATAGATTTTGTGGAATATCCTTGTTACCTCTAGCTGGTGGAATTACTTGATACAGAGAATGCATCATATACTCAGGAGAGTGGAGACAGTATAATGTGAACTTCCAACCTACTATTACCATAGCTGGAGAGTGGAGACAGTATAATGTGATCTTCCAACCTACTATTCAGATATACTATTCAGATATCTTTCCAAAGTCTAATAGTAATGTTTACCATCAAGGGATAAGTTAACTAGATATTTTTAACTTCAATGGAAAAACAGTATTCTTAGCATAATGTTTAGAATTACCAGATATTTTTTATGAGTAATTATCAGTTATTTGTATTCAGAAAATTAGAAAAAGTGCGCATAAAATCACTTTAATCTGGGATAATAACAATCCAGAAACGAAAGCAGGTTAATGATACAGGAAAATTGCAAATAATACGATACTGAACTGTATATATCAGCCAAAAGTGTAATAATGAGCAAAACACGGTGGTTTTCAATCACCGTTCAAATGACATTGAAATAAAAAGACAATATTGTTCATGTAAACAAAATACTAAAAAAGGCATAACCAAACCAAAAACAGACACAAGCATAACTGTCTAACAAGTCTAACTATTACACTTAGTCGACCTCCTCGATCTTGGGACCAGCACCGCCACTGCCACTTGGAGGTGGAGCAGCATCATCATCAACTTCTGGACCTTCCCCAGCTCCACCTTGGTACATCTTTGCAATGATTGGGTTGCAGACGGTCTCAAGCTCCTTCATCTTGTCTTCGAACTCATCAGCTTCAGCAAGCTGGTTGGCATCAAGCCATTGAATGGCTCCCTCAATTGCATCCTCAATCTGTTTCTTGTCTCCTCCAGAAAGCTTTGAACTGATCTTCTCGTCTTTAATGGTGTTTCTCATGTTGTATGCATAGTTCTCCAAGGAGTTCTTTGCCTCAACCTTCTTCTTGTGCTCCTCATCTTCACTCTTGTATTTCTCTGCTTCTTGAACCATCTTCTCGATTTCTTCCTTTGACAACCTTCCCTTATCGTTGGTTATGGTAATCTTGTTCTTCTGCCCGGTTGTTTTGTCCTCAGCAGAGACATTCAAGATACCATTGGCATCAATATCAAAACAAACAGTGATCTGAGGAACACCACGGGGTGCTGGAGGAATTCCAGAAAGCTCAAACTTACCCAACAAGTTGTTATCCTTGGTTCTGGTTCTCTCACCTTCATAAACTTGGATTAGCACACCAGGTTGGTTGTCTGAATAAGTAGAGAAAACTTGCTCCTTCTTGGTTGGAATTGTAGTGTTCCTTGGAATCAACACAGTCATAACACCTCCAGCAGTCTCCAAACCTTGAGACAATGGAGTGACATCCAAAAGCAACAAATCTTGAACCTTCTCGTTTCCTTCACCACTCAATATAGCTGCTTGGACAGCAGCTCCATAAGCAACAGCCTCGTCAGGGTTGATACTCTTGCAAAGCTCCTTACCATTGAAGAAATCCTGCAACAATTGCTGAACTTTGGGAATTCTAGTTGAACCACCAACAAGAACAACATCATGAACAGTGCTCTTGTCCATCTTAGCAT
>Ga0228711_1005528_pt1 | contig 19205 bp, 14 predicted proteins | sample MedpolnodulmetaG_2_FD_177996 | JGI IMG/M metagenome (GOLD analysis project Ga0228711, IMG submission 177996) | Root nodule microbial communities from Medicago polymorpha collected in Santa Monica, California, United States - brown nodules | ecosystem: Host-associated > Plants > Roots > Nodule...
ATATTTGTTGTGTCTTTCTTCTCTCTCTCTCTCTCTCTCTCTCTCTCTCTCTCTCTCTGTTTTTACCCGCTGCATTTAGATTCTGATTATCACTTCAGAAGTTGAACTCTATCTGCTTCTAATCAGTGACTTCAGTAGGAGAAAACGAAGAAAAAGCTAACACAATTCAACCCCCCTTTCTTCTGTTTTTCTCACCTTCAGCCTTCCTCTTGAACTGACACAGTTCTGAACCAAAATTTCTAAATGAGGAAGGCTGGTATTTATAGTGAGAGTTTCTGTTTGGGTTTGGGCTAAAAGTGTGGGCTTTACCCCAAAAAATAAGCATGAAACGACGTTTGTGCCCCGCATTTTCAGATGCACGGGGAACATTCCTAGTGTGTCTAAAGCATGAGTGTATGCCAAAACCATGCCCTACGCGCATGGCATGCCTTCCATGTGCTAGGCACACGGTTCATGTGCTAGGCGCATGACATCTTTCCCGGGCCCAAATTCTTTGATTTTCCGTTGTTTTAAGTCTTCGACTTCAAATAACTTGCCTCAGAACTTGGGAACAGAATTCCTCCCATTTGTAAGTTTTCTGAGGCCTCTTGAATCTTCACAATTCTTCAAATGTTCTTGATTTGTCGATTTTCATGATTTCTTCGTGAATTACTTCAAAAACCCCCTAAAATTACTATGTTTCGGGAAAACTAGAATTACATACTCAAATATAAAAAACACTACAAAACTCACGAAATTATAGGCAATCGTTCTAATACTCCTCCTTTTTGCTACTAAAACCTAATGAAAATAACTGAAAAACATGCTAAGAATAACATAAGATGACTTGTCATCAGTTTTCGACTTTTGGTTGATCTTTGCTTAAATTTTTCTTCGTCGTTGTATAGCAAACTGTAGGACTCGAAAGGGATATGTATGCTTGTATTTGTTTTTTTAAAATATGGGTTGTAGGTGTCATGAATTTGTTTTCCGTATTGGCGGTCAGGTCCACTCATTGATCGCAAAATTTGTGTTCGATGGTCATGAACTTCTATGCATACCTCTCTTATTTGTAATTTTGTTTTGTGCCCGTACTGAGATTGTGTGGATTGTGCACATGGTGCTCGGCTGTTCGTCGGGCTGAGATTTATGGTTTATTTATCCTTATGGCTGTTTTGTATCCCCCTTTTGAGTTGTTGTTCTTGCTTCCACTTGGTCTGACTTTATGTCCCCCTAGTTTTTTGCACTCCTTATTTTATTTTAATATCTTTAAGATGTTGTAGATATATTTGCACCCCATTTGCCAACAGAAAATTAAAACATTGAGATTGTTGCATTTTTATACATTAAAAGTTTCATGATTATTTGATGATATAAGATATTTACATTTCTAAAAAAAATAAATATAAAAGATATTTACATATAAAATAGATGGATTAAATTTAAAATAGATGGTTTAAATATTAATAACTTATATGAAGGTGTAAAGGAAGAAATTATGTGATAATGATTTTATTTGTAATTTAATAATTGATTAAACATACTTATAAATATGATTTTAATGGTGGCGGATTGATAGTTCAAATTAAATTTGCACACACAACTTATCAAAATATTTATAATTGAGTAAATAGTCACTTTAGTCCCTGACTTTGCACCTCGCTGTCATTTTAGTCCCTAACTCAGAATAAAATACAAAATAGTCCCTGAATGTGTACATCTGTTGTCAGTTCTGTCCTTACCGTTAATAACCACTGTTAAATGATGATGTGTCAATCATAGAGTCCAAATTGAAAGTAAAAAATAAATAAAAATATTAATGATAAAGAAAAAATAAGAATGTTCATCATCTTCATCTTTAAACTCAAAAGAACAACATCTTCATTAATAAACCCAAAAGAACAACATAAGCTAAAAGCAATTTTAAGATTACTTTATTGCCTAATTTTGATTATGTTTTAGATAATGTTTAATTTTGAATTAAAAATAACTACTGGGCAGAAATGAGATCGCATCAACAACAGATATCTTTTTATAAATCAGCTGCTCATACCATATGTAAATTGCATCACTGTTCATAAAGTGATTGATATTGTTCAAAATGACTCAGTTGTGATTGAAAACCATAATAACATAATGGTGTGTGATGATTAACTTAACTGGTGTTTCATCTTTAAACCTAAAAGAACATCTTCATGAATTAAACCTAAAAGAACATCTTCATGGAGACAGAGATGAAGATGATGAATATTCTTTTTATGGTTTTGTATCATTAATAATTTTATTTTCCTTTCACATAATAAAAAAAAATACTTTCAATTTGGTCCCTTTGATTGACACTTCATCAGTTAACAGAAGTTTTTAACGGTAAAGACTAAACTGATAACAGAGATACACATTCAGGGACCTTTTTGTATTTTACCCTGAGTCAGGGACTAAAGTGATCAGCGACGTGTAAAGTCAGGGACCAAAGTGACTATTTACTCAGTTATAATTTGATACATCAATTAATATTTTTAATTTACAAGGCAATTCAAAGTGTTTTGATTAGTTGTCTGTGTTTTGTTACATGATGAATGCATTTCTTACTATCCCAATCTTGGTTTGGACCCACACTCATCACGCCTCTTAGCTCATTGGATCCCCCCTCCGGAAGGTACACTAATTAAACTCAATATTGATGGTAGTTTTCTAGAAGATTTGGGTTGTTTAGGTGCTGGTGGTGTTGTCCGCAACCACAATGGAGATTGGATAGCTGGTTTTTCTCACTATGAAGCTGGAGGTGATGTGTTACTAGCGGTGTTACATGCCATCCAGATAGGTCTTGATTTTTGTAGTCTAAAAGGCTATGTCAAAATTATTTGTGAGAGTGATTGTTTGGAAGCAGTTGAACTGATTATTGATGGTCGTGATCATATCTTACACACTTATGTTACTGTCATCCTTCATATTAGAGATGCTTTACATGAAAATGGTAATACAACATTGGTGCATGTTCTTAGGGAACAAAACATGTGTGCATATTTTATGGCTAAGGAAGGATCACAAGCAAGGTGCTCTGCTCGTTGGAACTGTCCTCCGTCTGGCATGAAATCTCTCGTTCTGATAGATAAGCTTGGAACTTAGTTTCTCTTCTCCATCTTTTTTCTTTTTTTGCCTCGTTACTTTGTAACACTACAAAAAAAAAAAAAAATAGTAGTTGAAATATTTATGTATCTAACCTAATTTTTCACCACGTATATAAGTATATAAATATATCTCTCCATTCCTTGATTTCTGAAATTAATTTATAAGCTTAAAAAAGAGAATGTAAGAATATCAATTTTTTTTGTGTACAATTGTGGCAGTGACGTTTGGAATAAGGACCTCATGCATGCTACTCAATCCCCTCACCACTATATCAATCTTAGTGACTTAAATTTAAGAATCTTAATTGAATTTTAACCAATATCTTTTTTTTTTGTTTCTTTTACTAAAAGTTAAAAGTATATTAATACCATTTTTTTGACCAATATCTTTTGAAATATTTTTCTATAATAAAAGAGTCGTAAGAAATATTTTTATATAAATTCACACCTTTTAATTTTAATTTTTGTTATTTTGTTTGGTTAGGTTTGTGTTCCTATATGTTTTCCTTTATTGTAATCTATTTTTAGCTTTAATAGAATTCAAACAACGAATAAAAAATTACTTAAAGTCTAAAAAAGTTATTCTAAAATTTGCACATAGTAAATGGAAATTATTTAATTATCAACATTTTGTAAATTGTATAAATTAACACACATCCCTCTTACATATCATTACAAGCTAATACCAACTTTGGTTTATTTTTCAAGAAAGTTAAGTTAAAATGGTTTCTTCTTTCAGGGTTGTGTTGAAGTTAGTGGTAATGCTTTTTGCCGTTGTGAGCACACTTGTTGGAGGAGTTCAAGGGAATGAAGTTGTTCCAGAGACTGGGGGAGGAAATGTCTGTGTGCCATATTTACCATGCCATAGGCCAGGCCCATGTTGCCCCACTCCATCTGGGAAGGCTACAAATCCTTAAACTTTTGTAGCTTTTTTGTTACGTTTTGGAATAACATACTTGAGCTTGTGAAAGTTCTATTATGTTTTTAATAATACAATAATATGAATAAATGGAAGATTATAATTCAGAATTTTACACTTTAGTTTTCATTTTTTATTGTACTTTTACTATAAATATTATTTTAATTATACTGTTTGCGTTTTAAAGCATATACTCACCTACATACACAATAATTTCAGTATATTTACTAAGTAATTGAAATTAGAGGTCAAGTTCTACCATAAAAATCACATTTACAAAATATTCGATCATTGTCTTCATTCAAAGCATAATTTGTCAAAAAAAATTTGATCGTTTAGAGCAATAATCCGCCTCCTAAGCAAATTATCCTTTGTCGTAACATAATTAAGAAGCAAACGCGAAGCAAAAATATTAATTTTATTGGAACCTTTTTAACCATAAAATTAGATTGTTAGTCGAATAGATGTTTTCTTCCACTTCAATCAAGTTGTTATAAGCATTGTTGACCGTATAACATTGGCAGAAATGTAGCTTTCAAACTCTTAACCTCCCATCCCAACCTACAAAACAACTTAATTTTACTGCTCAACACACTTCCCAACCAACTCCTCCTCCCAAGCAAACATTCTCATTCATGACTTCCATGCCTCACCGTTCACTCCCCAGCCTAAAGCATTCATATCTTCAACAATCTCCATTTTGTTCATCATTAAGTCGTAAAGCCTACTATATAAACCTTCGTGGAGATTGTGATACTACTGTGTAACTGATGATAAACTTTTTCTTTCATTGTTGAGTTGAGATAATGCACTTATTGATATGAGTGGTTTCTACCTTATCCACTTATGTGATTCCTGTTCTTTTAAAGGAAAACTCTAACGCAAACATCATTAGACCACCTTTCATAAAACTTATCATTTATTCCATGATGTTTGTTATTATTAAAATATTCATCAAAAATATTTTTGCTTTAACGATTGTGTTTTGTTCATGTCAATGGATCCTCATATACGATATTGGTTGGGTTTCGATTGGACTCATGTGGTCATCATTGTTTCCTTTACGTTGTTTTACACCGTTGTTTCAAAACATGTTTGGGCCTAGTTTCGTAAACCGGGGTGATAGGTTTTTGATGTAGCGAATTAGGTTCTAGCAAGTGTACCAAATCGTTTACCAAGTAATAAAGTGATAAGTAGAGTATCATATCCACATGGATTGTCGTTTCGTCCAAACAATTTGCGTTACTTATTTTTGTAAGTTGACGGTTTAAAAGTTAAGTTGCAATTTTTATTTGTTTGCAATAGAGAAAGTTTACCTGTTGGGTATTAAGTAACAGTAATGTCGTGTTTATTTATCTTAGGTAGACTATACAAGTGATGAGGCCGTTGGGACGTTACTAACCTACTTTGGTTTATCCCTCCGATGGCTAACTGCACCTGATGATCGCACGGTGATCCTTACGTGCGGGGTCTTGCTAATTCAAAGGTAATTGAAACATTAACTTAAATTGGCTTTCCAGTGTTTCCCAAGGCAATAAAGGCCAAGGTTCCCTTAGGTCTGCCCATCTATGAACCTTAGGACACTCATAGCACACTCTCTCTACATCCTTAATAGTTCTACAAACGGGCAGCCCTAATCTACGTTTACCTCATTAAGGGTTTCAAGATAATGGTTCTATTACGTTACGGCTTATTTCCTTCAGCTAGGCACTTATTTCCCTAATTATTAATTAGTTTATTCCTAGGTTTGGTAGGGCACCACCTAGTCTTAATAGTTTTTACCCACTAAGTACCTACTACTAGGGTCAACAATTCTTATGACATCTTTGGCTAATTAATAATCAATAAAAGGATATAAATATCAAGATATAAGCATCCAGTTAGTGATATCAATATTAGGCCCTTTCACAACCAAAGTACCTAATCTAGGGTTGCGCCTATCACAGAAATAAACTATTTCCTAATAAAACTTAATAACGAACAAAATATAAATAAAATATAAACAACATTAAATTAAATAAATATCCAACAAAAATAAACAGAGGTTCATCTTAGAACTCTAACCTAAAAAGATTTAATTACACATTGTAACTAAAAACAAATTACTAAATATAAAAACATACCCTAGAAAATCAAGGAGAAGATAGAAACTCTCCCGAAGCTCCAAAGTCGCCTTCCTCTTGAACTGTTACAGTTCTGAACTAGAATTTTTGAATGAGGAAGGCTGGTATTTATTGTAAGAGTTTCTACCTGGGTTTGGGCTAAAAATGCGGGCTTTACCCAAAATAAAAGTAGGAAAAGACATTTGTGCCCCGTATTTTCAGATGCACGGGGCACATTGCTAGTGTGCCTAGCGCATGAGTGTATGCCAAAACCGTGCCCTAGGCGCATGAACAATTTCATAGGCGCATGGCATGCCACTTCATGTGATAGGCACATGGCTCATGTGCTAGGCACATTGTTCATGTGCAAGGCGCTTGACATCTTTCCTTGGCTCAAATTCTCCGATTTTCCGTTGTTTTAGGTCTTCCTCTTTAAATAACTAGCCTCGGAACTTGGGAACAAAATTCCTCTCATTTTTAAGTCATCTGAGGCCTCTTGAATCTTCATTCTTTGTTTCCTTGAATCTTCACAATTTTTCAGATGTTCTTGATTTGTCAATTTTCATGATTTCTTCGTGAATTACTTCAAAACCCCCTAAAATTGCTATGTTTCGGGAAAACTAGAATTACAGACTCAAATATAGAAAATATTACAAAAGTCACGAAATCATAGGCAATTGTTCTAACACTCCTCCTTTTTGCTGCTAAAACCTAATGAAAATAGCTGAAAAACATGCTAAGAATAACGTAAGATGACTTGCCATCAGTTTTCGACTTTTGGTTAATCTTCGCTTAAATTTTTCTTCGTCGTTGCAGCGAACTGTAGGACTCGAAAGGGATATGTAGGCTTGTATTTCTTTTTTTAAAATGCGTTGTGGGTGTCATGAATTTGTTTTCCGTATTGGCGAGGTCCACTCGTTGATCTCAAAATTTGTGTTCGATGGTCATGAACTTGTATGCATACCTCTCTTATTTGTAATTTTATTTTGTCCCCGTACTGAGATTGTGTGTATTTTGCACATGGTGCTCGGCTGTTTGTTGGGGCTGAGATTTATGGTTTATCCTTATGGTTGTTTTGTATCCCCCTTTTGAGTTGTTGTTCTAGCTTTCACTTGGTCAGACTTTATGTCCCCCTAGGTTTTTGCAGTCTTTTATTTTATTTTAATATCTTTAAGATGTTGTAGATATATATGCACCCCATTTGCCAATTGAAAATTAAAACATTGAGATTGTTGCATTTTTATACACTAAAATTCTAATGATTATTTTATCATATAAGATATTTACACTTCTACAAAAAAAATATAAAAGATATTTCATATAAAATAGATGGTTTAAATATTAATAACTTATATGAAGGTGTAAAGGAAGAAATTATATAATAATGATTTTATTTGTAATTTACTACTTGGTTAAATATACTTATAAATATGATTTTAATGGTGGTGAAGTGATACTTCAAATTAAATTTTCATACACGACCAATCAAAATATTTATAATTGACACATTAATTAATATTTTTAATTTACAAGGCAATTCAAAGTGTTTTGATTAGTTGTATGTGTCTTATATTATCCGTCGTAACATGGTAAGTAACACAACGAACAACTATTTTACGAATATTCTGATTCTAAAGTTTAATACTTCTAAAACTTTATTTTAAGGTATACTCCCTTTGGACTTAAGTATATAAATATATCTCTCTCCATTCCTTGATTTCTTAAATTAATTTATAAGCTTAAAAAAGAGAATTTAAGAATATAAATTTTTCTTAGTACAATTGTGGCATTGAGGTTTGGAATAAGGACCTCATGCATGCTACTCAATCCCCTCACCACTATATCAATCTTAGTGACTTAAATTTAAGAATCTCAATTGAATTTTGACCAATATCTTTTTTTTTTGTTTTTTGTACTAAAAGTTAAAAGTATACTAATACCATTTTTTTTACGGTTAACTTTTGAAATATTTTTCTATAATAAAAGATTCGTAAGAAATATTTTTCTATAAATTCACACCTTTTAATTTTAATTTTTGTTATTTTGTTTGGTTAGGTTAGTTCCTATATGTTTTCCTTTATTGTAATCTATTTTTAGCTTTAATAGAATTCAAACAAAGAATACAAAATTACTTAAAGTCAAAAAAAGTTATTCTAAAATTTGCACATAGTAAATGGAAATTAGTTAATTATCAACATTCTGTAAATTGTATAAATTAGTACACATCCCTCTTACATATCATTACAAGCTAATACCAACTTTGGTTTATTTTTCAAGAAAGTTAAAATGGTTTCTTCTTTCAGGGTTGTGTTGAAGTTTGTGGTAATGCTTTTTGCCGTTGTGAGCACACTTGTTGGAGGAGTTCAAGGGAATGAAGTTGTTCCAGAGACTGGGGGAGGAAATGTCTGTGTGCCATATTTACCATGCCATAGGCCAGGCCCATGTTGCCCCACTCCATCTGGGAAGGCTACAAATCCTTAAACTTTTGTAGCTTTTTTGTCACATTTTGGAATAACATACTTGAGCTTGTGAAAGTTCTATATGTTTTTAATAATACAATAATATGAATAAATGGGAGATTATAATTCAGAATTTTAAACTTCAGTTTTCATATTTTATTGTACTTTTACTACAAATATTATTGTCATTATAATGTTTGCGTTTTAAAACATATACTCACCTACATACACAATAATTTCAGTATATTTACGAAGTAATTGAAATTAGAGGTCAAATTCTACCATAAAAATCACATTTAAAAAATATTTGATCATTGTCTTCATTCAAAGCATAATTTGTCGAAACAATTTTGATCGTTTAGAGCAATAATCAGCCTCCTGAGCAAATTATCCTTTGTCGGAGCATAATTAAGAAGTTAACGCCAAGTAAAAATATTAATTTTTATCGGAACCTCTTTTAACCATAAAATTAGATAGTTAGCCGGATGGATGTTTTCTTCCACTTCAATCAAGTTGTTATAAACAATGTTGACCGTATAACATTGGCAGGAATGTAACTTCCAAACCCCTCAACCTGCAAAACAATTGAACTTTGCTGCTCAACACACTTCCCGACCAACTCTTCATCCCAAGCAAACAACCTCGTTCACGACTTCCATGCCTCGTCGTTCACTCCTGAGCCTAAATCACTCATATCTTCTATAGTCTCCAATTTGTTCATCGTTAATTCATAAAGTCTACTATATGAACCTTCGTGGAGATTGGGATACTACGGTTGTGACTGATGATAAACTCATTCTTTCATTGTTGAGTAAAGATAATGCACTTATTGATATGAGTGGCTTCTATCTTATCCACTTATGTGATACCTATTCTTTTAAAAAGAAAACTCAAGTGCAAACATCAGTAGATCATTGTTCATAAAACTTATCATTTATTCCATGATGTTCGTTATCATTAAAATATTCATCAAAAATATTTTTTCTTTAACTATTGTGTTTTGTTCATGTCAATGGATCCTCATACAATAGTGGTTGGGTTTCGATTGGATCCACATGGTCGTCGCTGCTTCCTTTACTGTGTTTTACATTGTTGTTTCAAAACATGTTTAGGCCTGGTTTCATAACTCAAGTTCTAGAGGTAATAATGGATTCAAACCAATGGGAAATGAAAGCTAACACCCAAATCTACAACTTTCATGAAGAATCCTAGATCCAATTCTGAACAGAAAGTGGTGGAAAAGTTCATTTTCATAAGATTGGGAGAGATGCATGACTGTGCTGACCCATGTGTGGTATTTTGATCATAACTCACGATGTGGATGTCTGATTGAGGTCAAACCAAAGGCAGTGGAAAGATTTCAATCCATACCTACAACTTTCATGTTTGCACCAATAGTAATCAGATCAAAAGGTGTTATAGATTATTCGTGAAGAGTACATGATTTTTTTGTCGCAATGAATAGCATAGCTCATTTTTTTTAACTAACTTACTTTTGAAAATAAAACTCCAATCTACCCTACATTTAAAATTATTATCCAATCTACCTTACTTTCATTTTCTCTTCATCATAGCTCCATCTGAGATGGTACCATCATCCTTCAGAACGACTCCTTCTTAGATGGAGCCATCCTGCTATTTCTTTTTCGTATTTCATTTTCTTTTTTGATAGATTAATTTATACATCATTCGTCATGGCTCCAACTGAGATGGAGACATCTTACTAGGTTCTTTTTATTTTTGTTTTATTTATTTCTTAGCTAAAAATTAATCATATAAAATATAGATAACTACTAATAAAAATTGATCAGCATAAATAATTAGTAGAAATACTTGAAATAACATAAAAATATATATTTATAAATATTACAAAGAAAATTACTGAAAAGTACTATTGGCGTGCAATATTAGGAGAATTTTTGTGATAATGACCCGTTGCTCGACACACTCCACATTTTCTTGGAATCTTTTCAACATCATCCATTTCGATCCTAATGCAAAATAAAAAAAAAAAAAAAAAAAAAAGAACCCAGGAAGATGGCTCCATCTCAGTTGGAGGCATGATGAAGGATGTATAAATTAATCAACCGAATATAAAAGAAAAACGAAAAAAAGAAAAGGTAGTAGGATGGCTCCATCTGAGAGGGAGTCGCCTTGAAAGATGATGGTGGCATCTCAGATAGAGCTATGATGAAGGGAAAATAAAAATAAGGTAGATTGGATAATAATTTTGAATGTAGGGTAGATTGGAGTTTTATTTTCAAAAATATGTAAGTTAAAAAAATTCGCATTTTTTATATTTTATTTGAGGTCGGCTTTAGGCTCGATGGTTCACTGTCTACACCTGTTTGCCTTCAGAAAAACGATAACTTTTTTGTTAAGGATTGCCTTGAGAAAAACGATAACTTTTTTTTTGAGGGATTAAGCAAAATGATAATGTTAAGATTTTAGCCCATGAGGATAACTCAAAAGACTATTCCATTAGATGAGAGAGCATCATGACTTATATAGCACATCAAACACTTTAATCTACTCAATGTGGAACTCTTAACATTTTCACGCCCTTTAAGAGCTAACGTCAACAGCGGCTTTCACGCTATGGACACTCAAGAGCTGACCTGTTCAATGCTTGGTGTGGCTATTGCCACACAAGCCCATCCCAACCTTTTTTTTCTTTATATTTAAGTCCAAATTTTATATTATATATCTTTAATATGTGTTGAAATTATGGTCTAATTCTTCCTTACAAAATCGGCTTGTAAGGTGAGGAGTGTCTTCTCTTTATAAACTTTTATGAAGAGTCTTATCTATCCAATACATCCCCTCACGTCCGTCACTCTTTTTAGGCTTGGTGCGTGGATAGGTAGGTAACCCTTGAATTCGACAAATTCTAATACCATGAAAGAATTGCTTTTCCTCACTATTTCATTATGTTGTAATGTGTATTTACAAAATGATATTGTCTTGAGCATCAAGTATGTCTAACATAGGCCTCAATTGTCTCTAACTAATATACAATATACTTAAGGACCAAATATTTCTAACTAATGTACAATATACGGATAATTTACACAATAAATCTTTTATATTCTAATGACATGGTAATATAATCAAATATGATACATTCCTCTAGCGGTCGAGTGTGCGTCTTCCTTTTGTAGAAAAGAATCTTGGCTATTGTTTTTCTGTTTTTTTTTTTTTTTACAAGTTTTTGTCATTTTTTTCAGACAATTAATTAATATAACATAAATGTAAAAAAAGAATACAACGGAATCAAACCTACGACATAAACTTCAAAAGAAAAACTTATCAACCACTGGGCCTTGGTATGTCTTATTAGTTGCAACATCTGGATATATAAAAGTTTGTAACTTACTTATACATAAGCAATAAAAATGTTAAGAGGATACCCTTTTGCGTGATATATTTTACTTAGAATTTACCATTTATTTAAAATATTTTATCTTTTTTATAATATTTTTTTTAACAAACAAAAATGATATATATTAACACCGGTGATTTACCCCGCACAAGGCGTGCAAAGGGGAATCACGAAAGAGTATGTACAATAAAGATGCTAAAGAGCACAACACTGCCAAAATACTAAAACAGCTGAAAAAATAACAATTACAAGTGGACGCCCATACAGATGAGCGGTTGATTACACCAGTCATGATAGCTATAAATAAATGTTGCCTGTTTCGATTTCAGCCACAAAAAAGATATCAGTTTAACCTTTTCAATGAGAATGGAGGGAACGGATGCCTTATTGTTGAACACACGGTTATTCCTTTCCTTCCAAATTACCCAAACAGAAGTAAACCAAATAATTTTAAAAAACATATGTGTGGATCTAGGCAGTCCCGCCATGTTAATGAATTGGATAAAGTGTTGATGAAGGTCGCTTGATGAAACCGAGGAGATACCCAACCAAATCCAGACATGAGACCAAAGAGACCCGAATACGTTGCAATCCATAAAAAGGTGTGTTGCTTGTTTCAGTACTCCCACAACCGGACACGCACATCGCATCTGTATGACCAATAACACCTCGCTACACCAAATTACACTTTGTAGGAAGTCTGTTGCTGTTTGAATATGAACAATATTTGTATTATTAGTGTAATTGACTTCGCTAACCTATTATAAGTTATATTGAAAAAGGTTAAATTCCACCAAAATATAAACAATATTTGTTATTATTAGTGTAATTTACTTCGCTAACCTATTAGTATTCGATGGAGCACCTTAATCCAACCAATAGGTAACCTTTTTAGTGGTCCAACTCTGAAAGAAATCAACAGTTGTTAGGATTTAAGCTCATCTGGAGAGCACAACACAAAAGACTAGTTTAATAGATGGAAGAACATAATGACTTAAATACTATATCAAACACTACACTTTTATCTACTCGATGTGGAACTCCTAACAAATAACTATCCTAACAAATAACTAACACTATGCACTAATATTTTACTTGGTGATTATAAAACTTAATACTTCTTTTTTTAGGGGAAAATTTTATATTTCTAACATCTTAGTCAAAAGTGTATATAAATACGAAATGGTGAAATCATTTAAGAATTCAATCGAATTTTGACCGATATCATTTTTTTTTCTTTATCCATGAGCAAAAAGCATATTGCCGCATTTTTTTTTCTTGACCAATATCTTTATAAATATTTATAAATAAAAATAATAAATAAGCAATATTTTTCTATAAGTTAACACTCTGCAATTTTATCTTTATCTAGAAGTAAAAAGTATATGATCACAAATTTTCATATAAAATAATTAATAAGAAATATTTTTCTATAAACTAACACTCTAATTTATCTTTTCACCTTTTTGATTTTTTTTATTTATTTTTTTTTCTTTTTGTTGGGTTACCTTTATGTCCATATTTTTTTTCCTTTATTTGTACCTGTTTTTTGACTTAAAAAGAGTCATACAAAGAATAAAAAATTAATCAAAGTTAAAAAAAATATTATTCTAAGATTTGCATTTATGTAATTATCAACATTTTCAAATTTGTATAAATAGGTACACACATCACTAGTCTTGCATATCACAACAAGTTAATAGCATATTTGAATTTATTTATTGAGCAAGTTGAGTTGAAATGGAGGCTTCTCTGAAGATGGTGTTGAAGATGATGGTAATGCTTTTTGCCGTAGTGAGCACAATGTTTGTTGGTGTTCAAGGGAATGTGAAAAGGGTTTGTATTCCAGTTGGACCATGTCCTCCTCCTCCTCTGCCAGCCATCTGCTGCTTCCGACGACCTCCTCCTGCAAAGGCTACAAATCCTTAACATTTTGTAGCTATATAGTTACTTTTTCAATAATAAATGTGAGCTTGAGAATGGTCTATTCTGTATTTCATAATATAATTATATGAATAAATGAGAAACTATAATTTCATCTTCTATATTATAGTTTTCATATTTTGTTGTAAAATGAATTTTTCTAGTACAAAGTACAAAATCAAATGTACTTTTTTTTAAAAAGGCTGAAATAAAACGTATATTAATCAACCAATATAAGATTTTTTCAGCATAAGTTACATTGTAAAAAGTCTGTAAACAACCAAAAGAGAAAACATTCTGAGTTACGGTGTTTAACTAAGCAATACAGTTAAGCCTTCAAAAATGATAATCAAAATTGAAAGTAACATATCTCGATTTAAACAATCAAGAAGACGGAAACTTGACATTTTCACTTAAAGCTTGCAGATGCTACTCCTTGTGCTGAAAAAAAATCGTTTATTTCTCTCTTTGTGAATGACCCAAATCACGAAAAGCCAAAAAACTATCAAGAGCCAAACGAACATTTTTAGAATAACCCCCTAACCTACCAAACTGAACGTCGTGATCCAATATTGAGTTATGTAGAAAGTATATTTTTTGATGTGTTGATTAACTGAAGTAGAACTCAATGCTATGTAAACTTGGATATACTTTTTCTTTTATTTTGTAGGGCATTTGATCAGGCATTCTCTCATGAGCCTTGAGCAAGTTCTCCCATCATGAGCTTTAAGCAAATTCTCCAAACAAGTCTCCGACTCTCCGTAAGTATGAATATTTTATTTTAGAATGTAAAGGAGGAAATTGCATTTTTATAATTTTATTTAAGGTCCTTTCAAAATAAAAAAAATTAAGCTCGGCTTTGGGTTCGATGGTTCATTGACTGCACCCATTTTCCTTAAAGAAAAAACGATAATTTTTTTAGAACGATTAACAAAAACGATAACTAACACTATGCACTAATATTTTACTAACTTTGTAATTGTAAAATTTAAATCATTTTTTAGGGGGAAAATTAATAATTCTAACACCTATAAGTATATATAAATATGAAATAGTAAAATCATTTAGAGAATTCAATCAAATTGTGACCGATATCATGTTTTTCTTTGTCGATAAGTAAAAAGATTATTACAACTAGTTTTTTCTTGACCAATATCTTCCGAAATATTTTTATATAAAAAATTAATGAGAAATATTTTTTTATAAAATAATAATCTTTAATATATCTTTTTTTTTGGTCAGGTCTTTAATTTATCTTTATCTATAAGTAAAAATTATAATATCACTCACTACCAAAAAAAAGTATAATATCACTGTTTTTTTCTCAACCAATATTTTTTATAAAAGAAAAAAAAATCTATAAATTAACACTTTTTAATTTATCTTTTCACTATTTTGTTTCTTTTTTATTTATTTATTTTTCATTTTCTTGAGTTCTTTATGTCCATATTATTTAAAAGAGTAGGAAAAAGAATTAAAGTTAAAAAAAAAATGATTCTAAGATTTGCACGTAATAAATGAAAATGTATGTAGTTATCAACATTTTCAAATTTTTGTATAAATAAGTACACATCACTAGTATAGCATATCATAACCAGTTAATTGCATCTTTGATTTTATTTGTCGAGCAAGTTGAGTTGAAATGGAAGCTTCATTGAAGATAGTGTTGAAGATGGTGGTAATGGTTTTTGCTGTTGTGAGCACAATGTTTGGTGGTGTTCAAGGGAATGAAGTTGTTCAAGGGAATGAGAAAAGGGTTTGTAATCCAGAAATACCATGTTTTGGGCCAAACTGCTGCTCCCCACCTCATGCCAAGGCTACAAATCCTTAAAGTTGTGTAGTTGTATGGTTTCTTTTTCAATAATAAATGTGAGCTTGAGAAATTATATGAATTTAATAATATAACTATATGAATAAATGAGAGTTATATTTTCATCTTCTATATTATAAGTTTTCATATTTTGTGGAGCTTTTACCACGAATATTATTTAAGTTATTAAGCATGCATGTGTTAGTAAAAAAAGACGTTTGTTAGTGCAAATACACTACACACACAAAATCAATTGGGGACTCACTCCCTCTCAAAGTAAATCTATCAATAATCCATCATTTTCTTGTGTAAAATTGACAAATTTATAAGTTTTTGTTACCCATATAATTTGTAAAACCAAATAATGTTAAACAAATAGTATTCAATCACGAGTATTGAGAATAATATTCCAAAAGCTAGTTGTTATATTGAAAAAACTTCAATCCTTAACTGAACATTGTGAAACAAAATTATTGTGGGAATAATAAATACTCATAGAAAACGGACGTTTATTTAAGTTAAAATCAAGCCTGTAACCTTGATGTTTACAACACTCACAGACACTCTACACCCACCACTTGCGTTAAATTTTGGTGGTATTTTCTTTTAAACATATATTCTGATTTGTATTAACGCATTTTTTTAATCTTAAATTAGAGTGATTTTGAATATTTAAAATACCAAGTTTTGTTAGTAATTTTATAAAGAAAATGTTAATTAAGATTTTTTTTCTATACAAAACTTAATTTTTACAGTAAAATATCTACCAAACTCCGACTAAATCCATTTTTCTGAAGTAAAAAAATAGGGCCGCAAACATTAAGTCTAATTACGTAGAGATGGAAGTCTAAAACCTCAATCTGGTTTGAGTCTGAGATGACCATTTTGAAACTTTGAGACGAAAACTTAACCAAATTAAGGACACGCTTCCCTTCCTATTAACGTCTTTATGTAAGGAATATGGTCTATAGTAAAATGTTTCCCGCTATAAAATGTTTTTTTTTTAATACAAAGTACAAAATCAAGTGTACTTTTTTTCTTTCTAAAAGGCCGAAATGAAACATATATTAATCAATCAAAATAAGTTCTTTCCGCACCAGTTGTACCGAAAACGACTTATTAAACATCTGAGTTACATTAGAAAAAGTTTGAAAACAACCAAAAGACTGAGTTACAGTAGTTAAATAAGGAATACGTTTAAGCCTCCAAAAATGATAATTAAAATTGAAAGTAATATATCTCGATGTCAATCATCAAAAAGACAGAAGCTGAACATTTTCACTTAAAGCTTCCAGATGCTCCACCTTGTTCTGAAAAAATGGTTTATTTCTCTCTTTGTGAATGACCCAAATCACGAAAAGCCAAAAAACTATCAAGAGCCAAACGAACAATTTTAGAATAACCCCCTAACCTACCAAACTGAACGACGTGATCCAATATTGAGTTATGTAGAAAGTATATTTTTTGATGTGTTGATTAACTGAAGTAGAACTCAATGCTATGTAAACTTGGATATACTTTTTCTTTTATTTTGTAGGGTATTTGATCAGGCATTCTCTCATGAGCCTTAAGCAATTTCTCCCATCATGAAACTTAAGCAAATTCTCCAAGCAAGTGTCCGTAAGTATGAATATTTTATTTTAGAATGTAAAGGAAGAAATTGCATTTTTATAATTTTATTTAAGGTCCTTTCAAAAAAAGTTAAGGTCGGCTTTGGGTTCGATGGTTCACTGTCTGCACCCATTTGCCTTAAAAAAAATGATAACTTTTTTTAGAAAGATTAACAAAAACGATAACTAACACTATGCACTAATATTTTACTAACTTTGTAATTGTAAAATTTAAAACATTTTTTAGGGGGAAAATTAATATTCTAACACCTCCCTTAACTTATTTCTTTCATTCAATTTGGTCTCATAAGTCTTAACTTTCTCAAACACGTCCCTTAACTTGTTTCTTTTATTCAATTTGATCCAATTTTGATAATTTTAATCCTCTAAAAAAAGAGACCGTTGGATTATGGAGGTCTATCAGATTTTATAGTGTATCTCCAACACCTAATTTATTTACTTTCTTCTTCTTCTTCTCTCATCTTCCTCTACATTCATCCTTCATCTATGATCATAAACACTTAAGTTTTTTACTTTTCTTCATCTCCTTCAATCTTCTTATTCTTGATCTTCATTGTCTTCAACATTATACTCATATAAACCCAGATTTTTTTTTTACAAACAAACCCAAAAAATGCCAGAATTGATTAAATCCTTCACTTAAATCTCAATATTTCATCCATAAATATCAATTTTTATCCTTGAAAAATTAGAAATGAATTAATTCAATCATTTTTTTTTGAACAAACTAAAATGGAGTATATTAACATCAATGATTCACCCCGCACAAGGTGTGCAAATGACAATCATCCAAGAGTATTTACAAAAGTTAGGTGACTGCATCAAGAAGCCACCACCAAAACAAAAACATATTACAAGTGGACACCCATACAAAGAATGGGATTTTGCCTCCAATCATGATAACTATAAGCAAAATTCACCTGTTTAGACTTTAACCATAGGAAAGAATTTAATTTGACCTGTTCAACTAGGACCGAAGGGATAGTGACCGCGTTTTGGAACACACGGTTATTCTTTTCCTTCCATATTACCCAAACAGAGGCAAACCAAATCACTTTCATAAATGTGTGAGTGAATCTAGGCAGCCCCACCATTGATGTGAAATAAAGAAAATGTTGTCTGATGTTACCAGGGGACACCCAAGTAATGTGTAACCAGCGCCATACATAGTGCCAAAGAGAGCTGAATATGTCACAGTGTAAGAACAAGTGTGCTGAAGTTTCCAACCCTCCACACCCCGTAGTGCAAACCGTATCCGAAGTGGGAATGACTTGTCGCCGCGCCTAGTTGTCTTTTGTTGGGAGTCGATCACGGAGGAGCCGCCACACGAACACAGACACCTTCGATGGGATATGCTTATGCCAGACATCATCAGCCGTATTTATGTCCGAAGAAGCACCGGTAGTGGTAAGAAAATGGTAAGCTCCCTTCACCGAGTAGCCGTGAATAGGATCTAACAACCAGCGCCACGCGTCCAGAACATTATCCTGCAAAACAGTGTTATCAAGTAAGAGAGAACACTCCCTCACACTCTCCTCCTCCCATGCGAACAAGTGACGCCGCCACACCCTCTCTACTCCCCCAACCGCACACAAGTCCCTCTTCGCCTCCGCTACCGAACACTCCTTATCCAACGTAAGCTCATATAAACGGGGAAATTTGAGTTTCAGAGGAACTTCCCCCACCCATATATCATGCCAAAAGAAAGTAGCAGTGCCATCACCCACCACACGCCGACATTTATTATCTAACCACCTCCCAACACCCTCTCCTAGACCCTCACGAATCCTACACATCGACCTCCACCAAGTCGAGCAGTGAGAACTGCCCTCCTTCAACCGCCCCCACTCCTCCCCATACCGAGCCTTCAAA
>Ga0228711_1005531_pt1 | contig 19200 bp, 14 predicted proteins | sample MedpolnodulmetaG_2_FD_177996 | JGI IMG/M metagenome (GOLD analysis project Ga0228711, IMG submission 177996) | Root nodule microbial communities from Medicago polymorpha collected in Santa Monica, California, United States - brown nodules | ecosystem: Host-associated > Plants > Roots > Nodule...
GGGGGGGGATCATGAAATACTTACCAACTCCAATGTTTATGAGAGTAGGGAGAGAGAATGATCATTAAATACTTACCAACTCCAATGTTTATGAGAGTAGGTTTCAAATCTTAAGATCGCACATTATTTGTGTTTGAAGAGGAATGTGATCATGTGAAGAGGGGAGGAAGAGGTATATATTTATACGAAAACCAGAAAGATTCACATTTATTAAAGTTCATAAAAATTCTCTTTCGTCATTAATTAAAATTTATTTAGTCACTCATTTATGAATTTCGTATATAAGTTCATAATATTTTATTAATAAATTATATTAATTTATTTAATCGCATGTTTCTTTTGTTGATGGATATTTAATTGTGTTAAAATATATTAATATATAAATAATTTTTTATAATTCATATATATTATGAGTCATAGGGAAGAATCCCTAGTTTGAGGTACAAAGTATAAACATAACTTTACATGTTGTCACAAGTCATATATGAATTATAAACGATTCAAAATGATCCTTTCAGACGATTGATTTTGACGTTCAAAAGCCTTGTATTAGAAATGATATTTAATGAAGCATCTTAAGTATCTTTCCTTTGATGGTAGATGATGTTATCTTTGGCTAAGATGAATTGATGAGATCATATGAAGTGGTGATCCCATGTTTGCGTGTTTTGAGTGTCATATGCACTTTAGGACATATGGTGACAATAGAATTAAGCTTATTTTAGGTGGGAAAGATGAAATAACATGACCTAATAAAAAAATAAATTTCTATATACACAATATATAAGAAATTTAATATAATAAATATGTTCTCACAAAAATTCAACACAAAAATATAAAAGTAATAGAAATATTAATGAAAATAGATTTGAATGTAACTTTATTATTATGTGTATATTTTTCATTTTAATTAAATCATTTTCTTCACTATAATTTTCTTTGCTGAAAAAGAAATGAACTTTCGGACTACATAATATATATATATATATATATATATATATATATATATATCAAATTACACAATGTAATATTACATCGCACAATATCATTTTATTTGACGCATATTTTTTAAATTTGACTATTGAATTGTAAGTTTATATCATATAGATCATCTAAATAAAATTTGACATAAATCTAAAATCATTTGATATGTCATTTAGGTCCATCAAGATTAATTGTTTATGCAATTTTATTAAACAATATTGATCTTGATGAGACTCAATAACATATCAAATGATTTTAGAGTTGTGTAATATTTTATCTGGATGATCTATATGATATAAACTTACATCGATGTAATTTGATCTATCTTATATATAAGGAAGGATCAAATTACACAATGTAATATTACATCGCACAATATCATTTTATTTGACGCATATTTTTTAAATTTGACTATTGGATTGTAAGTTTATATCATATAGATCATCTAAATAAAATTTGACATAAATCTAAAATCATTTGATATGTCAATTAGGTCCATCAAGATTAACGGTATATGCAATTTTATTGAACATTATTGATCTTGATGAGACTCAATAACATATCAAATGATTTTAGAGTTGTGTAAAATTTTATGTGGATGATCTATATGATATAAACTTACATCGATGTAATTTGATCAATCCTATATATACATGTGAAAGTGAATAATTCTTTACTACGCTAAAGTATATAGTATTTAATAATGTATTTATATTTGACTGTAGAAACATTTTTTAACTCTAAAGTATATAGTATTTAATAATAATACTATGCTTCTTAGCAAATCTGTAAAATAACTTAAGAAAGAAATAGTTTATCAAAATAACCTTTTTAAAAAGGCAATTTACAAAGGTTTTAAAGGGACCGTGGTTAAGATTGTAAGGTGAGATACAAAAAATTTCTTTCTTCTGAGGTGATTGTAAGTTTTGATAGTTTTAGAAACATAAAACGATTTTTTCAAAGGGTTAATAAAAAAATTATCTTCTTTTTCAACGAAATTTGATAACCTTCATAAATATGAGTCCAAACATCTTGAACAAACTTATGACTTGTGATATAGTCCATTTAAGCTTTTTGTTTCTTTTTTCCTTTTCCATTTTCATCATACTTTTCTTTTCATTTTTTCTATTGTATTCCCTTTTATTTTTATTTTTCTTTTGATTGTTTCATTTTTCATTAAAAACATCAAGCTTAATTTTCAAACAAAAAAAATGTATATTAAAGTTCAAGAGACATTTCTTTCATATTTTTTTTGTGCTCGGTTGCTCCATTCTAAAAGGTGTGATTAGTTTTCATTCAAAAGTAAGGTACCAAAGAATACTTTTGAATTATTTTAGGCTCAAAGATTGGAAACTAAGAGAAAAAATTCAACAAGCAATGATACCAACTGTAATATCCCGCTTAATAATTTTAGCAGATTGCAGTATCATCTAGTCAAGATTGAGAAGAATTGTTTTGAGTAAGGTCACAAGGGTAATTATATTATGTATGTATATATATGTACCAACCCTTCTTTCATCTTCTCTCATTCTCATTTTTCACTTTCTTAAGCACAATACTCCATCCATCCTCCCTTTCCTCCCAGACTCCCTCCCTTTCTCGTTTAATTCATCAATTGATCAATCCTAACGTCAATCAATCCAACATGCAATCACACTAGAAGGATCCTTGAAGCATTTCCCCGCTCACTTGGTCGACCCTTTCCCTCCATTCATGATATTGAGAGGTTTTGCAAGTTAAGCATGATTAGTGGCTTTGCATGTGTGAATTACTGAATGCTTATGGTTTGATTGTGTGCGTAGAAGCAAAGATTGAAGCTTGGGTACTAAGGATTGCAATTGGAAGATTTGAAAGTGTCCATAGATAATAAGTGAGTTCCTTTTAGCTAGTACCCACCATTGGGATAGTTTATGTATATGTATTGTGAGATAACTATGGTAATAGGCTTAACCTTGCATGATTAGTTGCCTTATGTTATGTTAATGTATGTGGTTTTGTTTGTGATGAATCTGAAATGATAAAATTTATATGAATGCAGCCAGTTACAAATATGTCAACCTTAAAAAAATAATTTTTGAGAATAACTATGGCCTTGTATAGTGGGAAATGCTAATAACCTAATGGGATATGATTACAAATATTATTTCAGATAAGTCGTGTCCCTTGTAGGCTCCAGGTTTAGGCTAGATGAGATTTCCTAGATTGAAATCGACACGATAGTAAGAGGAATCTTGACTCTAGCCTGACTGATAGATATTTTTAGGCTTAATTGCAGTTTTAGCCCCCTAACTTTCTCAAAGTTGCGATTTTGGCCCCCTAAGAAAAAAAATTACAAAACAGCCCCCTAAGTTTTGCACTTGTGGCAGTTTTGGCCCCCAGGGCTGATATTGACTCGGTCTACGCTGACGTGGCACCCTAAGTGAGATGCCACGTGTTATTATTATTATTTTTTTGGCCTTAGGGGGCCAAAACAGCTACAGTTGCAAAACTTAAGAGGCTGTTTTGTAGTTTTTTTTCTTAGGGGGTCAAAATCGCAACTTTGGAAAAGTTAGGGGGCTAAAACTGCAATTAAGCCATATTTTTATCGGATAGCTAGAGGAATGTTTCGGGGTTACTCCACCCGACCATTCTATTAAATCAACTTAGATAACCTTGCATGATACAAGCTAACTATAATGAATGACTACAATAGCATGACTAAGAAACAAATAGTATACAGACTATAGTGATCCTAGAATTTCCCTGGTCACTATCACCCTAGGATAGGTAGAGCTCACTGAGACATTATGTCTCACTCCAATCCCTTTTATATCTTTCAGACACACATGTGGTTTGTGACAAGGGTAAGCAGAAAGAAGTTGAGTAATTATGCTGATATGTCTCATATATTTGTATTAGGTACTAGTTGTCGTGATAACTGTACCTAGACTATGTTATTTTATATCATGTATGAGTTAGTTAGTGCATGTATATTAATACAAATTATGTATTATGTATGCTTCAGGTTGTACTTATTATGGCATTATGAGACATGTGTGTAATGTATTTTCATTAAGATAGTTTTTGTGTCGTAATTTAATGTATCCACCACTAAGTTTTAATGCTCGTATAAATATTCTAGACAAATTTATTATGGGCATTACGATTTGGTATCAGAGTAGGTTGATTCGGATTGTGCCTTGGGTCATTAAAATGCAATCAATGTGCCAGGACCATTTGGATTCTAGATGTTTATCCTACATGTTATATCTAGTTAAACTTGATCAACTTGACTTTGTATATGGCAGTTAGGACAAAATTTCTGGAAACCGAATAGACTTGGAAGGCCTAGAAGAATGAAGCTCATGAAGTGGAAGGGAATCTTAATGCTAACATGTGGGAACAAATGTTGCATCAGCGACAAGATGCAACAACAATATCTAGCCCAACAAGCTCAGCAGGCCTTGCATCACTAGTGGACGATGCAAACGATTCAGCAGCAAATGCATCAACAAGCTTAATCTCAAGAGCATTGGGCAAACTTTATGCAGCAAGGCCAAACCTTCCAGTCAAATCCTCCACCACCTCCAGTAGTGCGAAATCCAGCATTAAGGCAGTATAACAAGAATCCCAAACTTCAATGGGGGAAGGTGATCCACAAGAAGCAAAAAGATGGATCAAGCATATGGAGAATTTTTTTCGATTGGACGAATGTTTAGAAGCATATAAGGTTGTATATGCAACTAATCAATTCAGAGATTATTCAATTCACTTTAGAAAGAACCCCCAAGACCTTTGGAGGTGGAATGAGATTATTCACTTCACTTTAGAACCTTGATTAAGCCCAATCAATTTCCTTGAAAGAACCAACTTACAATCCCTATTAGCAAACTAGTAAATCATATGACTTAAAGAACAAAGTGATTCTAAGAAAAAATGTTTAATTTGGAAGAATGTATGAACAATGAGTTTTTGAGACCTAGAGAGAATATATGCAAATGATTCAATAATTTGGGTGTTATAAGGAAATGCGTTTATATAGAATGGAGTGGCAAGTGCAAATTTCGGCCAAAAACAACATAGTGAATCGATTCACTAAATGTGTGAATCGATTCAAACAGCAAGAAGACAAGTCAAATGACCTATGATGATTGATACAATTTAGTATATATTTGAATCAATTCAATTGAGCCCGGGATGAAGATTGATACGATTCAGACTCTTATGAATCGATTCAGTACAAGTCAGAAAAAATCCATGATACGAGTCAAGCATTATTGAATCGATTCAATAATGACACAGTTCAAAAACTTGTGAATTGATGCATTAGAAGTTAGAGACTTATGATGATACGATTCAAACACTAGTGAATCGATTCAGACACTAAAAAAGTGAGTTTGGCTAAGTTTTATATATGTGAACAATGCACACGACACCAAAGAATCCTAGGACAATGAAACATAGTTTCTAGGTGCTTTAACATGACTATATGCTAGAGAACAAAGAGCAAAACAAACATCAAAAGGATTAACCAAACAACATTATCAAAAACACATAAAGTAAAATTATACAAGCTTCAGACCCTTCACGTATGGATCACCGTGTGACCAACAGGTGCAACTAAACATTAGAGGGATATACCTAGTCAACTGAGATAGTATAGTCCCCGCACGTAAGGATCACCGTGCGATCGGCAGATGCAACTTGAAAACCAATTAGGTTAGAACGTCTCAATGGCCTAATCACTTGTATAGTCTACTTAAGATAAATAAACGTGATATGACTGATACTTAATATCCAACAAATAAATAGGGAGGATTAGAAGAATCATAACCACTGCTTACTTTTCTGCAACCAAAACAGGAAACTTGCACTGTTGCAAACAAATAAAAATTGCAATCTCTAACCCTTAAACTCTTTTATTTTATATCGTCAACTTAAAATAAGTAACACGAGTTGTTTGGACGAAACGACGATCCATGTGGATACGATACTCTACTTATTACTTTATTACATGGTAAACAATTTGGTACACTTGCCTAATCTGACTTTCAAGTTTTTGGCGCCACAGTTGGGGATTGTTGATATTTTTGACTAAATAATTAAAATTACTTATTTATATCTTTATTTTTCTGTCATTTAAATTTCTGGCATTTATTTTTTTGCATTTTATTTTTCTGTTTTCAAAAATTCAAAAAATACCAACAAAAAAAAAATCATAAATACCAAAAATATTTAGTCCTAGTTGAGTCTTTTTTTTAGAGTCTAGTTTTATCATATAGTTTATTGTTACTAACATAGTTTATCTTTCTGTTTTCATTTAGTATATTTTTGTTTTCCATTTAGTATCAACCATTTTTTTGGATAGAAATTAACCATTTTCTTTTATTTTCTTTTCATTTAGGAACTAACATTTTATTTTTATTTTTATTTCTTGGAGTCTTAGGTTAGGCCATAATTAGTTCGCATTGCATTTTTTAGGGAGTTGTAGTAAAAATAATGGTTGTTATAATATCTACGGTCATTAGATTGAGTCTAGTTTAAATCAGGTCAATTAGGTCATAAGAGTCAGTCCATTTAATTATGCATTTAGGATTAGGATTAACATTTAATAAAAATAGTCATAGAGTCATATGTAGTGTTAGGTTTTATTAGTAGTAATAATAGGTTCTAATAATTAGTTTAATTGAGTCTGTATTGCATTTAGGAAATAGATAACCATGTAACCTAATAAGAGTCTACACCAACCTAAAAATCTTTAAAATCAAGCACAATCTTATTTTTGTTAGGAAATTTTCTCGAACATGAAACTATTGTGTGAAATAGGTAACCATGGAATCAACCAAAAACACACAAGTGATGGCAACTAAAGAGGAAATGGAAGAACAAAACGGGGAGAACATGATATACTTACTCAAGAAGGTTAAGGTGCTAACTTCTTTTGTGGAAAAGTTGGAGAAAGAACTGGGATACCATGAATTCCAGCAAGAAGTAGATTGAAAGCGACAAGAGTTTTGAAATAAAAACAAGCTAGAAAAGATCAGCAAATTAATGCAGTAGAAGTGGCTGAAGACAAACCCCAAAAGGAAGATGAGATAGAGGACAAAGATGTATTGCCAGAATTCAATGTTTTGCACCATATTCTAAAGAGATACAAAGTAAACATGCCAATCATGAAATGGCTGTACAGAGTCGTGTTGCATCAAGTTTCTTTAGGAACTCTTAAAGACCAATGCTGGTCTTTCTGAGGAAGACTTTGTCTCACTCACTAGCGAATGTGATCACACGTAAGAGGTATCGGCTGAAGTCAGGTTTGATGGGGAAGGTTGCTTTACTCTCCCTGTGTGCATAATGGGGAAATACATTGGAGAGGGATTATGTGATTCAGGAGCAAATGCAAACCTAATAAGTGTGACAAAGGCAAAAGAGTTAGGAAATTTGAAGATGTCTCCATATCCCCATACAATAGGTTATACTAATGTCCATGCGGAACCGGCAGTTGGCATACTACGAAATTTCCCAATTAATATTGGGGGCTTCAACTTCTATTTAGACATCATAATCACATACACCAGAGATATATATGATTTCCTGCTAATCCTTGGCAGGAAATTCTTTGCTTAAGGTGGTATTCTTTTAGATGGCGAACAAGGGGAAACTACCATCAGAACTCCAAGGGAATTCGACGTGTTCTCTATGACTTATGTAACACCCTAAACTCTAAAAGCGATAAATTACACTAATGATACATACATATCAATAATCTAGATGTTACTTTGCCAATAAATCACCAAACATGCATAAATAACAATTTTCTTAAAACTTCGCAGCGGAATAAAAACATCATCACAACTACATTTAGTAAAACATCTCTAATTAGCCATGTCTCAAATTCATACTACATCACCAAATATAAAATCTCATCTCAACATCTGAGTCATAAAACAACAAATAGTCATAAGACTCCAAATAGAAAGACATCCTAATCAGAGCCGACACACAAGACTCCAAAAAAGCAGTAAACGAGGAAGCTCCGAGCTTTCCTCAAGCAACTCACCAATGCAAAGAAACTACTCTTGCACGTCGTCTACCCATTTAGTTGAATAAGGTAGACGGTCAACTAAACGACCACTGGGGGTTAGTTCATAATTCACAATTAAACATGATCAAAATGAAAGTAAAATGATACAATTAATTTAAATTGACCTGGAAACTCATCACCATTCATATCCAACAAGTATCCAAATGTAGATATCCACTACACATTCCTACATATTCATAGGTTCACCAAACTTCACCAAATATACAAATCAACCATGCAATATTCACCGAGCACACAAACAATTATGACACTTGTTAAGTTATGCAATGTGCCTCGACACGACTTCTATATGCATGTGGTACCGGTCACCTCAAGGTCGTCACCTTAGATACATCTGTATCATAGTCGTCGTCAGTATGAATACAAAGTATTCGTCGTCGCCAATATGGATATAAAAATCAGTTCGTCGCCAATATGGATATACAATCTGACACCAACATCATGAATGCATGAACATATGACTCAACCAATGCATATCTTCCACAACAAGTCGTCAACAATCAACATCACATTTTTCAATACATGCATACACCATAAAAGTCGTCGTCAATTGCATGTAAGAATTCATCAACATAATTCATCATCATCGTAATTAATAAACAACAATTCAACTTATAGAACATGTGGTTACAAAATCACATTCTTTTATAAAATATGGACAATTGACCACATCACAACATTTATCCAAATAAACACCCAAACATCATAGCATATCATTACAAATATAAAGCAAGTGGTAAGTTATCGGGCCACAAAGTCCTATTTTGACAAGGATCGTCTATATTTGCAAAGACTAGCATTTTCCGATCATTTCACCAAAATTCAAGTAAACAAGTTCAAATGCCTCAACCAAGTATACACACAAGTCACATATGAGTGCAGTAACGTATACATATATGTTTCATAGGCCAATTCACATTGATCCCAAAATTTCACAAAGTTCGTATGATTTTGTCGTTTTTCAAAGAATTCAAGTTTTCAAAGCAAAACCAAGTTAAAGTTCATGATTCTCATCCAAAACATTTTTATATATCATAACAATATTAGACAACCCTTTTTCCTCCCCTTTTTCCTTGAGAAAACGAGTTTTTTTTTCCTGAAAATTCATGTTCTTGAACCATTTTTCAAAAGTTTAAGATACGATTCACAAAACCAAGTCCAATCTAACTCAAATGATGTTTCCAAAGGTTAAGAAAGCTCGAATAGATTTAATTATATCAAAATAATCAGTTTGGATGGTCTGGATCTATCCCCTAAAGCCCAGAACACCCAAAACATGGGGTGCTATTACTAGGAAACTCGCCTAGCGAGTTACACCAGAACAGGTCACCATGTTCTTAGGTTTTCCTCTCGGGAAACCCTCCAATTTCACTCCGAAACCCCAATTTTGATCCCTTTGATCCCAAATTCGACCCCAAAACTTATACACTTGATTGCAAACATAAAAGGACATTTAAATCAATAACAAACATCAGATTATAACACCAATTCATCTCAAAATCATCATCTAGCTCATATTTCACCAACATTCACAATTTTTCTCATTTTTCATTTAAACTCTAAAACAACCACACCAATTCAAACCCCATCAACATAAAAAAAATGAATAAACATTAATGAAGTGAATTCAAACATGTTTCAACAACAATCAATCACCAATTCATGATTCACACTTTATTACTTAAAATTCACCAAAACAACTTAACAACAACAACAACCATGGAGTTTAAGCTCTTAACACAACAATTTCATGAAGTTTATCATACTCACAATTTCACATGAAATGGGAGCACAAATTTCATCATTCAAAAACCACAAAAGTCACAATTATCATAAAAGCACTTAAACCCATAATTGAAAATAAGTGATTATAGCTTAATTAGTGAAAAGAGACTATCCCCCTTACCTCTTATATTCAAGAATCCAAATCCTAGCTTCAATTTAGCTCCTAGCCTCCAATCCCAAGCTTTCTCTCTCTAGATCTTCTTTTCTCCTTTAGATCCCCCTCTCTCTCTCTCTCTCCACTTCTATCTCAATATATTTTGTAAAAATGAGTGAATGAATGTAATGACCTAATTTTCTCACAAGACTAGTGTTTATATAGTCACTACACAAATGGGCTTAGTCTCTAGTTGTCTTAATGGGTTCAATATTCTTACCAACTATTTTAACAATGACTAATTTGCCCTTGCTCACTAAATGACCAAAATACCCTTGAGTCTAAAATGACTAAAATACCCTTCTTAAGCCAAAATCCACTAATCCCGAATAAAATACACATAGAGACAAATAATCGCATACAAGCTCATACAAACACACAAAATAAATAATTAAAATAATTCTAGCGAAAAACAGGTTGTTACAACATACCCATAATATGATGCAAGTTAAACACCATAATGGAAATTTATCAAAGGAGTGGTGGATGATTATGCCTGAAGAGGAGTCGAAGAATAAGAAGCTTGAGGATACCTGCTAGATGAAGACTCTGACTTCGAAGAGGAGGAGGAAATGAAGGAGCCTAAAGGACAGGGGCTCCCGAGCACAAGTTAGACATATTCGTCAGGCTCGGGATGTAAAACGTGCGTTGAATAGGAGGCAACCTATTTCGTCAAGCTAGTGACCTAAAAGAAGCGTTATTGATCGTCGTGACGAAGACGCTAAACACATGCTGGATGGGAGGCAACCCATCATTTATTCTGCATTTTATTTCTGCTAAGCTAAGATTATCAGACTAATCAATTTCCTCTTTTTTTTTTCTTTTGTTGATAATCCTCATTATTATCCAATAAAATTTTATTTCTTTTGCATTACATTTACAACCTTTCCATTTATGCTTAATCTTATTTTAGTCTTAGAGAATTATTTCAGAACATTTACAGAGGAGGTTGGGTTACCCTTACATTCAAGAGCACGATAACCATTGGGGCTAGAGGAGGAGCCTTTCATGGGCTATGGTGGGCCACGGATCATCCGAAAAAATTAAAAAACTAACGACTGTAGGTCTATTTTACGAGATTTTAAACAATTTTGCTGCGGTTTTAGTGTTCGAAAGATCTAATCCCCACTAATTGGTGTAGTGGCCCACCTAGAAAATAAAAAAATTAAAAATCACATGTCTATTTTACAAGTTTTTAAACAAATTTTCAACGGTTTGGGTTTTCGGCAGTTTTAAAAGTGACATATGTGATTTTTGTCATGCTTATACTTGGTTGGGTAGTTGAGGTTTACATACCTTCTAGTTTTTTGGGGTTTCAAATCTCCTTTATATATATTGTCTTGTCAACTTAAAATTACTCCAATTAACAGTTGTATTATAAAAAAAAGATTCATAATTTATAGCGGTAGTAAACTATGTAATTTATTTTTTAAAACTACCCGAGCTTTTTAGTCAAACTTGTAGTGGTCTACCCAAAATATTTTTTCTCGCTCTGCCACTAATCGGACGTACTACTGAAGGTACTCATATAAGTCACCATCTCTTTTATGAATAGCATAACCAGTGAGATTTAATGCCAAATCCTTTCTAGGTTGTTAGTTACTTAAATTCTTTCTATCATGTTTTATATGAATGTTATTTTTCCTTGAATATGTAGCCGTTCTTTACAGACGATCGGTTAAATTATAATACACGCGAGACATCTTTTCTTTGGTATTCAATACATGTGACTACTGTGAAAAGGCATAATCTTCTTGTCCCACCTAAAGAACGAAGAGAAAAGTGATTAAAGAATTGTTTTGCCCCATTATTTATAGACATAACATCCTCCCCTTACAAACTGTGAATCAACACTTTATCAGCTCCTATAGGTATAATATCTAAAAAATTTAACCCAACATCTTCTATTATTTCTTGAACCAACGATACTATTTCCCCATTAATCACCGTCGCTACTACACGCTTCCGAGCCCACTTCAAATCGTCCATATTCGATCTATACATTCACACCAACTTATGGGACATAATTCTCGAAGCACCACCACCAACAATAATATTTGGAACCTTTGTTGGTCTATATACCCAATTAGGTTGCAAGCTAGAAGGGGGTGAATAGCTTTTTGAAAAGTTTTTCTGGAGTTTAATAAAAATCGATTTTAACGAAATCGACTATTGGAATCGTGCGCGAACAATCACAACAATAAGCAAAAAGATAAATATATGTGCAATAAGATTCAATGTAGAATTGAGTGATTCACAATACAAATCTTATTAACAATCAAACTTTAATGTGCCTTGAACAATTTACAAAACTTTAGACAATTTCAAACCAAACCTATATGAACAATAATATCAAACTATCAATTGAAAACACAATGCATATGAAATTTAAGAATTGAATAGATTTTGCAATCAATTGATCTAAGAAAATTATTTGAAACCTAATTCAATGAATTAGATTATCTTTTGATGAAAAACAACTTAGATCAACACTAACAATTATCCTAACAATTATTCAATTAAAAAGTAAAGAGGATAGGGAAGAGAGATAACGCCGATATTTTTATAGTAGTTCGCTCTTTCTCGTCCTCGCTAGAGCTACATCTACTCTTCTTGATGAAGTAAGCCTTCACCAAGGTCATCCACTAAGTAACAAATGTTGAATACAATGTGTTTACAAGAGTTCCATGAAATTAAACATAATTTTTCAACCCATATGCAAACACTCCCCCAAACATCAAATAACCTTTAAATTTGGTTCTCCTTGAATCTTCAAATCCTTGATTACCCGTGAACCACTTCGAACTCTTCACTCAAGTCTTCGATGCTACGTCCGGTAAGCGAATCCTCTTCGACTTCAAGAACAGTTAGAAAGACCCTTAAGCCCTTTGGAGGTGGAATGATATTATTCACTTCAATTTGGAACCTTGATTAATCCCAACCAATTTCCTTGAAAGAACCAACTTACAATCCCTACTAGCACCCTAGCAAATGAATGTGACTTAATGTACAAAGTGATTCTAAGAAAAAGTGTTTAATCTTGAAGAATGTAAGAACAATGAGTTTTTGAGACCTAGAGAGAATAGTTGCAAATGACTCAATGAATTGGGAGTTGTGAGGTGGAGACTATATATAGTGAAGGGGTGATAAAAGTGAAATTTCGCACAAAAACAACATGGTGAATCGATTCAGACAGCACAAAAACAAGTTAAAGACACATGAAGGATGATATGATTCAGTGTAGATGTGAATCGATTCAGCTAAGCCCAGGATGAAGAATGATGCGATTCAGCCTTATGATGAATCGATTCAATGCAAGTTAGAGAGTTTTGTGATACGATTCAAATTGTGATGAATCGATTCATATGTGATACGATTCAAGAAGTGGTGAGTCGTTTAATCAGAAGTCAGAGACTTTGATGATACGATTCAATCTTTGTTGAATCGATTCAATAGATGAAAAGATGAACAATGACATATTTTTCAAGTAAGCGAGTAATGCACGTAACATAAGTGAATCCTAAGACCAAGAGACTAAGATGATGGGTGCTTTAAAAAGCTAAGCATGCTAAATACTAGGCAATCATCAAAAAGATAAACAAAGCTAAAGAACATCATCAAAAATATATAAAGTAAAACTATGTAGGCTTCAATCTCCCCCTTTTTGATGATGTCAAACAGTTGATGATGGCTCCCCCTGACATATAGCAAAAAAAATAAAAAATAGCAAGAACAAAAGGTTAAAGTAACAAGGAACATCAACATATTTTCTCCCCCTTTGACAACGTCAAAAAAGATTAGTATTCAAACACATTTGAGATCAAGATATAACAACACAAGTGAAAATCGCAGTTGAACACAAGTGAAACATGCAAAAATAAACACACAAAAGAGAATACACACATGTATGAAACCTTGAAATAGTGATAACAAAAAAAAAGAAAAAGAAAGGAAAAAAAAAGAGAAAAAGAGGCTCTTGCTTATTTAAGGTAACAGGTATCCAAGATACCTAGTTCCGTACGGATCTTGAGAAAAGACTCGGATGGTAGAGGTTTTGTAAAAATGTCAGCAAGCTCACTTTTAGTGTTAACATATTCAAATGATACATCCTTCTTTTCAACATGATCCTTAAGAAAATGATGTCTAATCTCAATATGTTTAGTTCTTGAATGTAAGACTGGGTTTTTGGTTAGATTAATAACACTAGTGTTATCACATTTGATTGGAATGCAACCTAGTTTTAAATCATAGTCAAGCAGTTGTTGTTTGATCCATAAAATTTGAGAGCAACAACTCCCAGCTACCACATACTCAGCCTCAACGGTAGAAAGAGCAACGCTATGTTGCTTTTTGCTATGCCACGAGATTAAACAATTTCCTAACAAATGACAAGTGCCACTTGTGCTTTTTCTATCAGATTTGCAGCCGGCAAAGTCGAAATCCGAAAACCCAACTAAACAACAAGAACATCCCCTTGGATACCACAATCCAAAACTAGTGGTTCCACTTATATACCGAAAAATTATTTTTACCATTTTTAAGCATGATTCTTTAGGGAAGGCTTGATATCTAGCACACATTCAAACACTAAACATGATATCGGGTCTATTTGCGATTAAATAAAGCAAAGAGTCGATCATACCTCGGTATCTCTTACCATCTACCCTAATGCCGGATTCATCTTTGTCAATGGATAATGCAGATGCCATAAGAGTTGAGATTGACCTGAAATCTTGCATATCAAACTTTTTAAGTAGTTCTAGTGCATACTTTGTTTGACTCAAGAAGATGCCGTCACAAGTTTGCTTTATTTGAAGACCAAGGAAGAAGGTGAGCTCTCCCTTGAGAGACATCTCAAACTCCCCCTGCATCAACTTAGAAAATTCTTGACACATAATGTCATTAGTAGAACCAAAAATGATATCATCGACATATACTTGAACAAGTAGAATATCTTTACCTTTATCCTTTATTATAAAAGCTAGACTTGATGAGCTAGCATGTTTGCCCTAATCCCTTGTATTTTTCCCTCCTAAGCATGTATTTATTGCTAATCTAATCTCTTAACCACACACTTAATCACATCCGTTGATTCAAACTCTATTTTCAAACTCCTCGCTTTCTCTCTCACACAGAAACGTCATAATAGCAATTGAAAACAGTGTTAATCATCCTCATAATGGCTATTGAAAACACGTATTAATGTTAATCAACTCAGTCAACCACTCCCTTCATCTCAGCCGTAGATCTCATAACCTTTCATGTCTTAATGTTAATCAACTCAGTCAACCGCCCTCTACATCTCAGCCGTATATCTCATAACCTTCCATGTATATTAACGATTGCATTCCCATTATCCTCTCCTGCCATCATTTTCACGTCAAAACAGTTTAGACTTAACAATGGAAAGTGATGCACAAACTCTCTTAGCCTTGCACTGCTTGAAGGGTACAAATAACACAGCAAAATCTAACCATGTTTCATCTCCTTTCTTGATCTCTTATGTTTTGTTTCATATATATTTTTCAACTTGCACTAATTTCTTTGAATCTTTGATCTATTTCACCTCCATTAGATCCAAATCCTATAATGTTTTTGTATTACATTGCTTTTTTTAGGTCATTTCTATTACAAGATATAAAAAATTGTTTTCAACGTAGTAATTTTTTTGCAGATGATTATTTACAAGGGCTTGTGTGATTTAACTATCGGGAAAAGACCACTTCATTGACAATGGTTGATGATTGTGGAAACAAGTGGAATTGCATCACTGTATTTGGAACCGGGCCACACCACCACATCAAGCTTGGTGGAGGATGGAAAAGAATGGTACAGGCGTGCAGACTTGAGGAAGGTGTCATGGTTAAAGTTGGGTTTCCACATGCTGGCATGACCGACACCATCTACATTCAAGTCAACCGCCCAGCTATCGTGAGAGTTTGATGTCTGCAGTGCAATTGATGGAGTGCAGTTTTTAGGGTTTATGTTTTTAGATCCATTTTGATGTTTTTGAATTTTCTTTACATTTTAATGCAATTTATGGTTTTATCTTTCTAGTTTAATGTGCTCTATTTTGATTTCAATGCAATTAAAAGTTTTATCTTTCCAGTTTAATGTGCTCTCTTTTATTTTCAATGCAATTTATGGTTTTGAAATGTTTCTTCATTTGACTATTGAGCTTAAATGGAATTTATGGATGATTGTTTACCGGCAATCAATATTGTACCATAATCCTTCATGGAGCCAAAATCATGGTTTTAAAATGTTTCTTTGTTTGACTGTTGAGCTTAAATGCAATTTATAGATGATTGTTTACCAACAATTAATATTGTATCATAATCCTTCATGGAGCCAAAATCATGGTTTTAAAATGTTTCTTCGTTTGACTATTGAGCTTAAATGCAAGTTATGGATGATTGTTTACCAGTAAGATACAAATTATCCAAATCATTGCACAATTGATGGATGTTTCTTCATTTGAATAATACACTTTTAGTTTTAACTAGCATTTAGCAAAAAATATTGTATAGATCACGAAAATCATGCTATGAAGGACATTTCAAATAAGGATATCAAATGGTTAACAAAATATTGAGTGCAATCACTACAATCCAATGTTAATTTTTCGGTTTGTCAAGAATTTATTGCTCAGCTGTTTTTTTTTAAAATGCACCGTGTAAAATTTTACTGTCTTACTGTCAACATAAAACTTTACCCTTTCACTTAAAACTTTACTTTCAACATAAAACAGTTTACTAATATTTATGGAAATTAATGATATTCATGGAAGTTAATGATATTTCATTGTGAATAAAAGGAAAATTACTACTTATTATTGCTATTCGAATTTGAATTGTCCGTCATCTATATAACAAGTCAACTTTCAAAAAATCATGGAACTTAATGATATTTCATTGTGATTAAAAGAAACATTATTACTTATTATTGCTAATCGAAAATTCAGGTCATGAATAGGGGTTCAGTAGTAAACCAAAAAAAACGCGCAATGTTAACTATTGGTGTTTGTGATTAAAAGAAACACTACAAACCAATGTTAATTTTTTCGGTTTTGCAAGCATGTCTTTTGAAGAGTCAAAATTGTGCAAATAGGAGTATTGTTAGTATATACAGAGTCATCTCAACTAATGCATTTGAAACAGGTGTTTTGTGAATTTATTGCTCAGTTTTTTTTTTAAAATGCACCGTGTAAAATTTCAAAGAAGACAATTTCCAATATTTAATGCATTTGTCATGACAATCAACAAGAGTCAAGGGCAATCACTTAAAAATGTTGGAATTTATTTGCCGAGTCCTGTGTTCTCGCATGGTCAGTTGTACGTTGCATTTCCAGAGTCACTTCAAAACAAGGTTTGAAAATACTAATCGTTGATGGAGATGGAGATAACATTAATACGACCTCAAATGTTGTTTATCACGAAATCTTTCGTAATGTATCTTGATGTTTAATGTTCAAACCTTTTTGTTATGTATGCTACCATTTCATTTTGTTGCTATTGTTGTCTTAGAAGGGAGTATATTTTTAAATTGTTATAAAACTTCTATTAACTATATATGTTTACATTTTTGTGACTGATTCGATTAACTTCTACGTGGTATGACCCGTGCGGTAGCACGGGTCAAGAGTCTAGTGTTTATTAAATAAGGTGTTGTCTACGTTTTCACGAGAGAACCCTTTTTCTAAAAAAAAACTTTCTCAAACATTCATACCAAGCTCTATGAGCTTGTTTGAGTCTGTATAAAGCTCTTTTTAATTTGTAAACATGATCCGGATATTCAATATCCTCAAATTCAGGAGGTTGGGAAACGTAGACCTCTTCATTTAGTAAACCATTTAAAAATGCGGACTTAACGTCCATTTGAAACAGTTTGAAATCAAGACAAGATGCAAAAGCTAAAAGCAGTCGTATAGCTTTGAGTTGGGCTACGGGAGCATAGGTTTCCTCATAGTCAATCCCTTCCTCTTCGTTATACCCTTTAGCAACTAGTCTTGCTTTTATATCTTGTGATGATCCCATTTTCCTCCAACTTGTTCCTAAAAACCCATTTGGTCCCAATAATTGACTTTCCTTTTGGGCAAGGGACAAGGTCCCAAACCTCATTTCTTTTCAATTGATTTAACCCATCTTGCATAGCAAGAGTCCAAAATTCGTCAACTATTACTTCCTTAATGGTTTTAGGCTCAATTTGAGAAACGAAAGTGGTAAAACCACAAAAGTTACTTACTTGATACCTTGTACTTACACCCTTTCTAATATCACCAAGAACGTTTCGAAGGGATGATCTCTCGTGGTGATCCAATCATGAGGAGACGATGGTGAGGTTTCTTGTTTTTTATCCTCTTGTAAATCTCCCTCAAATTCCTTGTCCTTGTTGTCCTCATTTTTTGGAGGAGCTTCTTGTTGGACACCATCCTCGACAATCTCCTTGGTATCTATTCCTGCAATATCAAAACCAAAAGTACCTTTCCCAACTTCTTGGGGAGGTGTCTCATCAAAAGCAACATGAATGGACTCTTCAACAGTGAGAGTCCGTTTATTAAAAACTATATATGCCTTGCTATTAGATGAGTATCCTAAGATATTACCATCACCGACCTTTGCATCAAACTTGCCAAGTTTATATGTTCCATTGTGTAAAATAAAACATTTACATCCAAAGACTCTTAAGTGTGACAAGTTGGGCTTCCTTCCCTTAAGTAGTTCATAGGGTGTCTTATATAGGATCGCTGTAATGATAATCCTATTTAAGATATGACATGCAGCGTTGATAGCATCTGATGAGTCGATAAATTAGTATTTCTAATATGTTATTTGAGTTTATTTTATTTAGATTTGATTTAGTTTTATTTAAATATTATTTGCTTTTTGAGCTATTTTACTTCAATTGCAAAATATTATATTTCAGGAACGAGTATCTGAAGATTCAGTCTTGGAGCAAAAGAAAGAGGATTAGGAGCTGATTCGGGATGAAAATACGAAATATGGGACAAAAATATGTCACCCCCAAAGTCAGAGACATGGCACGGCCCGTGCCCCCAGTGGCACGGTTGTGCCACCCTTCAAAGCCTTCTTTAGCTGCTTTTGCTTTCCAGACAAGCTACCTATTAGCCTACTTCTGACCTAAAAGCCCATGGTTTCTTGTGGAGCATTCTATTGTTATATTTCTTAGGGCTTAA
>Ga0228711_1005534_pt1 | contig 19196 bp, 9 predicted proteins | sample MedpolnodulmetaG_2_FD_177996 | JGI IMG/M metagenome (GOLD analysis project Ga0228711, IMG submission 177996) | Root nodule microbial communities from Medicago polymorpha collected in Santa Monica, California, United States - brown nodules | ecosystem: Host-associated > Plants > Roots > Nodule...
AGTCCAGAAAGGAGGCACAGGGTTTCTTTCTCCGAATCAAAACACCCTAAAAACAAAACCAAATCACACTTTCACTTCTGATCTCAAATCTCAATTTCACACACACACACACACACACACGATGACTTTCCACCGTGTAACAAAGCTCTTCTCATCAATCGCCTCCAACAACCGCCGCAACTTCTCATCAACCCCCTCCCCCGCGGTGTTCGTCGACAAAAGCACACGCGTGATCTGTCAAGGAATAACCGGAAAAAACGGAACGTTTCACACCGAACAAGCGATCGAATATGGAACGAATATGGTTGGCGGTGTTACTCCGAAGAAAGGTGGAACGGAACATTTAGGGCTTCCGGTTTTCAATTCTGTTGCGGAAGCGAAAAGTGAGACGAAAGCGAATGCTTCTGTTATTTATGTTCCTCCTCCTTTTGCTGCTGCTGCTATTATGGAAGCGGTTGAAGCGGAGTTGGATCTTGTTGTTTGTATTACTGAAGGGATTCCTCAACATGATATGGTAGCTATTTTGTGATGAATTTTGTTTTTTTATTTATTTGATTTTTTGATTTTGTTTTGTTAATTTTATTTGTTGTCAGTGTAATTATTGTTGTTATATAGGTTAATATGTGTTGATTGATCTAGTGAAAGATAAGGTTAGGGTGAATAAAATGAATTTTGTAATGTGAAACACTGCATGTCAGTAACAAATTGAGAAAATGCAAGTGGTAATTATCTATGAAGCATGGACACCGGACACGACGCTGACACCGACACTGCTAATAATTTGAGAAAATTACATAATTATGTAATTACAAGTGTTGGTGTCGTGTCGGTGTTGGACACCTGGACACGCCTAGTTGGAGGAGTGTCCGTGCTTCATAGGTAATTATTATTTTTGTCTTAAGTTAAATTGTGTTGGTTGATGTAGTGAAAGAAAGTTAAGGTGATTAAAGTGCATTTTGTGGTATGTAGGTCAAAAACGACATGATATTGACATGTCGAAACCAGTAGTAATTTGAGAAAATGAAAGTTATTGAATGCAACCATGTATTACTCTTTTTGAGCTTTTTTTATTTATTTATTTTGAATTATGAATTGGTTTTTTTGTTGATGTTGTTGTTGTTGTTATAATTATTGTGTGTGGATTGATCTAGTGAAAGAAAGGGTTAGGCCGTTAGGGTGACCTAAGTTGCATTTTGAGCTATGAAGCACAGACTTGACACTGACACGTAGATACCTGTAATAATAATTTGAGAAAATGGAAGTGATTGAATGTAATCACAAGTATCAATATCATGTCACTGTGTTATACCAATATGGTAGCTATGTTTACTCTTTTTGAGATTATTTATTTATTTGCGATTGTGAATTGGTTTTGTTGTTGTTATAATTATTATGTGTTGATTGATCTAATGAAAGAAAGTGTATGGGTTACTGGAGTGTATTTTGTGCTATGAAACATTGACATGTAAACACCGGTAATAATTTTAAAAAATTGAAGTAATTGAAAGGGTTACTTTCTTAGTTGTTTTTGTTGTTGTTTTTGGTAGTGGTGTTGTTATAATTATGTTGTTATTGTCTTTGGTTAATACGTGTTGATTGATCTAGTGCAAGATAGGGCTGGGGTGACTACAGTGGATTTTGTGCTATGTAGCACTGATTCTGACACTTACACATAGACATCTATAATAATTTGAGAAAATGGAAGTGATTGAACGTAACCATATGTGACAATTATTATAAATCTGCTGTTCTTACTATATATTAATATGTATTGTTTGATCTATTGAAAGAAAGTGTTAGGGTGACGGATCAGGGTTAATATCCTCTCCATTTAAACGACACTTCCATTTGGAGATATAGACTCAATGGAGTTAGGTGCTACATGAATTTTATGGTGATGGTAACGTTGCAATTGTGAAATAGGGTGGGCTAAAGTGTTCAGTTTCACATGAATGGTGTGGGTGGGGGTAGTATGGGAAAGACAAACTGTTGTCTCACTTGCGAACTTTTTTGTGAAACGTGCAATGGGATTGAAGGTTTTCTGTTTTGTTATTTTATTTTTTAGTTAATTATGCTGTAGTGACAATCTAAAACATTCAATCATATTTTACTTGGGAAGGTGTTCGCAAAGTTTAACAAGATATGCTATGATGTGACAGATATTGAATTATATATAATAAATGTCTGCAAAATTTGTTTAGACTTTCAAATTTCAATGTATAGCTCTTAAACATCTGCTTTTTTGGTTCCATATTTTTTTGTCTGATATTGGTTTGTTTGTCTATTTATTGAAGACTAGAATTAGATCGGTCATGTGTGAGCCTTTGATTTGTTTATGGCTTTTGATAAACTTGACCAATTTCTAATGTCTTGTTTGTTTCGTAGTGCCTCGCATATGAGTTTGGGTATGTGATGTATGTAACTCCAGCCAGTTGCGACATGTACTATTGTCTAATTTATTTTTGGCTCTCTTCTTCTGATATCAATGTAGTGGCTGAAGTTTCAGTTTTTTTATGTTAGGTACGAGTTAAAGCAGCACTCAACAGACAGTCCAAAACTCGTTTGATAGGACCAAACTGTCCTGGTATCATCAAGCCCGGGGAATGTAAAATCGGAATCATGCCAGGTTACATTCATAAACCTGGACGCATCGGAATTGTTTCTCGTTCCGGCACTTTGACATATGAAGCGGTGAGTCCTTGTTTTTCATGTTGGGAAGACTACTGAAGTTTTTAATAGTAGTCACACAGTTTTGTTAAATGTTGGCCATGTTGTGATGGATTTTTTGCCAACTTCCATAGGCAATTTGTGAAGGGAGGCCTGCCATGGCGGTGCCATAGGCTGCAATTGCATGTTTCCATGGTGGGGTTTTGGCTTTTTGTCTTATTAATCCATCCGCCATTGATAACATCAGAATGAGATTGCCACTTCTCATTGGTGATGATTCCTTGACGATATATCAAGGAAAATATTGACACATTCATATTGCATTACACTGGAGTTAGTTCTATGTGTGTTAAGCCACTTTTCTTACATGGATTTGTGACTGCACATCCCTGTGAATCTTGTGCACTTGTCATATTATCATCTGTGTGGTTTCTCCCCCAAAGCAGAGTTCAAACATAATTACCAACTTGCTTATTTTTTCCCTTGATCAATTTACTGTAGTTTTATGTTTTTAAAAGAAAATCTCAACTTTCATTCATCTATTCAAATTTATTTGCATCTTTCAAAAAGTAAAAAACTTATTGTTGTCTTTTATTGAGTACCAGGCTTATCTTGGGAGTTAATACCATTTGAAATTTGAAGTTCTTTTGATGAATATAGTACGATGGTTTACCCATGGATAAGGCATGTATTTGTTTATAACTATTCAGGTTTACCAAACAACTGCTGTTGGCCTTGGACAATCCACATGTGTGGGCATTGGAGGAGACCCCTTCAATGGAACAAACTTTGTTGACTGCCTTACAAAGTTCCTAGCAGATCCTCAAACAGAAGGTACATCTTTGACACATTTTATTGTCTCACCTCACCTATATTATTTTATTAGTTTATCAACGAAACAATGTTGATGCCTGTTCATAGTTGCTTACTTTATTTTCCTAATGAATTATTCCTGTTGGATTAATGGGGTGGTTGTTAATCATTACTGTTTGTTTGTGTAATTCAGGTATTATTCTTATTGGAGAGATAGGAGGAACTGCAGAAGAGGACGCTGCTGCTCTAATTAAGGTCCCTCTTAATTGTTAGCTGTGCATTAATTTCTGTCTTTTGCTTGGTTATCAGTATATAAAAATTTGAAAAAGTTTGTCTTGTCAGTATATAAAAATTTGAAAAAGTTTGTCTTGTGGGGAAGGGATATCCCTGAAGTTGTCTTACATGGAAGGTGCTTAAATAGAAATTGGATATAAAGCTTTTCATGAAACAGAGAAAAAGTTATGCATATAAGTTTTTTTTTTTACATTAGATCATTTGATCTTGTTCTCACATCTGTTCTCCATAATGCTCATTAACTGTGATCCATTGCAAGTGTGCCTGTTAAAGGTCCCAACTTTAGTTCTGGGTTTGCTGGTAGTGGGGTTATGGACATGCAAAAGGTCTGTTTAATGTGAATGTGATGCATAGATGTAAATCTTCTTTTGGTGAATGAGGAGTTAAATTTAAGTCCATTAGGTGTATTAACTGGTGAATGCCATGGTGATATTTATTTGTGCTGGATATTTTCTGTTCTATACGAAAGGAAAGAACAAACATATGCTCATGGTATCACATTTGTCTTTTCAAAAGACTATTTATAAAGTTTTTAACGGATAGTAATATATTATGAATGACTATTCAGGAAAGCGGGACTGAGAAGCCTGTTGTTGCATTTATTGCTGGATTAACTGCTCCCCCTGGCCGTCGTATGGGACACGCTGGAGGTAAATTTTAATTTTCTGAAATGGGCTGTCATAGAAAATATCACTTCAGTGTGTTGCTTAACATATTATAAAAAATATTTTTGATCTTTAGCATGGAAAGATTGCATATATATAATTGACCATGTTTATGGGTGTTTCAGTAATTAACCTAATTATCTCTTTATCCAAGCACATGTTTTATTGGAGTTTATGAGCTGATTTTACAATCAAGGATGATATTGATATGGGGGTATACAAGCTTTTTCAATAAGCTCATTGGAGAGTGAAAACAATTTACGGGGGCATGTCATAAACTATTTTTCTAAAGCTCTACTAAACACTTACACGAGTTTTATGTTGTAAGATATGTCTAATTCCAAATATATTCACTTTGCTTCGGTTTTTCAATGATATTAATTGCACAACCTTGGTTTGCTTGTGCAGCTATTGTGTCGGGTGGCAAGGGTACTGCTCAAGACAAAATCAGCACCCTCAGGGAAGCTGGAGTGACAGTTGTGGAGTCCCCAGCTAAAATTGGAGCTGCCATGTTTGAAATTTTCAAGCAGAAGGGCTTAGTGCAATAGTTTGAGGTTAATTTAATTTCATCAAGTCACTTCGGTTCTGATTTGACTACACCATGGTCAAAATACTTGATTCCCGTTGATAGTAATGGGATATATTTTTTTCCCTTTTATTTTTCTAAGATACGAGAAGCGCCTTAGAATAAAAATTAATTCAAGATGCTTTTTCCGGAAATTCGATACATTCCAATTGAGCTCCAGCTTGTGGCGCTGGTTTGTAAACATGTGTAGTTAATTTGCAATGAATTTCAAACAATTTCAATTTTTAGTGTCTGCAAGATTGCTCAGTTATTTGATCTTTACATATTTTCGTCCTGCCAATGTTTGTGTCTCCGTTGGGTGTTATGGATGCATATGCACCCAAATACCTTCAATCATTTTATTGGTTCATATTAGTAACTTGTGATAGATGAGCAAGCAATGAAATTCAGGAGCTATTTACTCTGAAGTTTTTATTTTATGATGCTCGGATACTCTAAAAGTGGGGATGTATCTGTGAGACATCTTACAAACAAGTCTAATGTAGTTATTTATTTTTACTTACAAACTATTTTATTAGATATGTATGAGATATTTCACGGGTACATGCAAATATACATCATAAGAAAGATGAAAATAGAAAAATGCAAGACAAGGTTGTGGAGCATCAATGAAAATGTGCATGTACCCACACTTGCTTGTTTGGTTCCGTGATGCATAGATTCAAACATGAGTTTACTTATTATCTAGAAGCAAGTCCAATAGTAAAAACATGTGTTTGACATTTTAATTTTCAAATTGATTCAGGTTATTCGGTTTGCTTGCATTTGCCTTATTTGAAAAGAGCGGAATGCAAGAATTTTTAATTATAAGTAAATGTTTTTGGAGCAACTATTTGACCTTGCATGCCTACTATATTTAATAGTGGTAAACAAGTAAGTATTTCAAATTTATAGAACAGAAATAACATTCCCACAAACTTGAAATTGGGTTATCTGAAATACTGAAAAAATCTAGTTTTTGAATTTGCTGGAATATGTCTTCTAGAAAATCTGAATTATAATTTTGCTGGAACAATGGTATATTTTTATTTAAAAAAATGTTATCTAATTTATTTTAATTGAAACATCAATGGCAAGAGAAAACTATTTGCAAATTATATTGATGAATTCACGACTGATCAGATAAATTTAATTTAAATAATTAATTAGATAAATTTAATCTACCTATTAGTTAATGTATAATTTTATTTTCTATCGTAACACCCTCTCGAAAAGAAAAATATTTACTATCGTAACATAGGTTATTTTTTTGGAGGGTATTATAGTTGATTATTTTATTTTTTTTAGAAAATTATGCTTATAACATTTCATTAGCAATTAAATCGTTAATACATGTTGGTACATCATCATAGATATGGAAACTATGTGAGGAAGTGTCAGCTTTATCTAATTCATGGGCAATCTCATTTGCTTGTCTCTTGTTAAACTCAACATGATAGTTTGTAATGTAAGTTACATTAATGTTTGTTGTTGTCCATAATGATGCCATATTCAGTGATGTCGCCACTACCTCGCATGAAATGATCAGCTACTCTTCGAATCAGCCTAAAAGCCTACATTAGTGAGCTGAAGATCATGAATCCATTGAATGGCGTGATATAAACCCAAAGCTTCTGCTACATCCACTAAGCACAACGGGCTGAACCACACAGTTTTAGCGAGTACATAAGATCCCTCTTCGTCACAGATACACATGCCTATCTCCAACTTGTTTGTGGAGGTTGAAAAAGAGGCATCCACATTGCACTTGAGTCTCCCACATCTTGGCTTCTGCCACCTTTATTCGACTGGTCTGCTAGATGAAGTCTGATCCGATGGTACTGTGCAACAGCTGCTGAACCTGTGCGTAACAGAACGGGAGTTTTTTGTTTCTAATTCGCTTTCCTCCAACCGTCTAATAAATGCCTTGCTTGCTGCACAATTTATGGTTTCAACTCTTCTATATACTCCACAAAGCAGTGGCAATCAATTCTGCATATTCTGCTGCTACGTTTTCCAGCAAATTAAAAATGATATCTGGTGCATCGTCGAAACACCAGCAGCTCCAAGCACTAACTGCTGTAAGCAGTGGAAAAAATATATAATAACTATCTTTGTATGGGTCGTTACACATTACACACGTTGACGGATAGTTTACACCTCTTCTAGACAGCCGTACTCGAGTAGGAAAACATTCTCTGAAAACAAACTTGCCACACCATATTTTTGACCTTGGGAGGCAAATTCAACTTCCAAATTCCACTCCAATAACTACTCCTTCTTAGGTGCATATTATTCACAATATCTTCGACACAAAGACGATATGCACTTCGTACCGAAAAATGCCCATTCTTTTCCGGTATCCACACTAATCCATCCATATGCACTTGTTGGAACAGCGGTGTATCAATGATCTGCTGTGCTGTTCGTTCTTCAAATGTATACCGCACCAAATGTTCGTTCCAAGTCTTTGTGTCTTGATCAATCAAGTGACCAACTGAGTATTGTCGCAAGGCTGTTGCTACTGGGCTTGCGGGGATATGCTAACACCCACGCCCAACCAAGGTTCTCTGATAATAGAAATTTCATAACCCGACCAGTACTCCACCGAGCACCATGACTAACCACTACTTTCTCCGATAATAGTTTATTTTTAAGTATTCCTTTCCTTCAGATATTTTGATTATCATTATCAAAATTAATCATTAATTTTGACAAGGGTGAAAAATATAAGTTAAGTTGGATTTTTCCAAATCAATATCTTTGTTGACAGGCATGAACTACCAAGGAGTTTAATGATCTTTCTTAGGTTTGAGATGGACGGTGGTGTTGAAAAAGAGATATGCTATCAATAAGAAATTATATTATTTTGATAATGATCAAGGAAGAAAACCCACTTTAGACAGTCAATATATGAATCTTACATTCAAAATTGGTTTGAATTTGGTGTTGTTTGAAATGATATTAGGAACGTAAATGCTAATAATCTTCAGTTCAGAATGCTAAATGCTCATATTGATCATGCTATTTGAAGAAACAAACTAATGTAAGGAGTTAAGAGATAAATTTGAGGGATGACCAATTGAATTCTACCATTCATTGAGTCTAAGATACTTTTGTGTAAACATAAAAATTCGCAGCTTTTATCTATGGAGATATCTGTTCATAATCATAAGCAATTAACATAATTATGATATGCGTTCTATAAAATTGGTATAAACTTAAGAGTTCAACTTCTAAAAGGCATTAAAGAGCAAGAAAAAGAGCTCTATGAAAAGGGTCCTTAGATAAATTCTTAAAGAAGCAAAAAAAAGAGGCCATAAAAGAGTCTCACATCGACCAAAGATATAATATGATTGTGTTTATATACTTCAAAGTGCAAATATAATTTGAATTGGTTAGAGATTTGAATAATTATATCTTCATTATTCATTTGCTCTGATCAGTTTTTCATTATTTCAAGTAATTATCGGAAAAAAAAATTTCATACATTTGTTCCTTTTGTTTTTAATTTCATAATTTATAATAGAAGATTGTTTATAATTTCTTTTTCTTTTTCCATTGATCTTTTATGTTATGTTTCGTTTGTATCGTTGGTCCTCTATTTTCATTTTCAACAACTACCGATGCAATTGGACGTATAATCATTATAGTCTTTACCCACTACTACAAGAATCTCCTCCCATAATAATCTTCTAAAAAGCATCCATCAAGACATATGTACAACCTTTAAAAATTTGATAATTAAAGCATATCCTTATAATCAGTGTCATTAAGCCCCTTGCAAAGTAGCTTGAACAATGAACTAGGTCATGCCTTTGGAATTAAATCTTAATCTTAGCACTTCATGGCAATAATATGAGAAAAATGTCAGATCATACGTGTAACCATGCAAACAAAATGTAACATAAAAGACCAAATTGAAAAAACCTTAAAAAGATCAATCCAAAAAAACGTCAAACTTAAAAGAACTTAAGCATAATTTGGACAAAATATAACAGTCAAATTCAAATTAATACATGCAATACTTTACTAAGAATACACAAATTATTAAACTAGGCAAGAAATAACAATGTAAGAAATACATTTTTTTTTTACTGCAAAATATTTTTTTTAAATAAAGTAAAAACCATTTTTATCGTTACAAATAAAAACAAAGGGAATGAATCAAAAAGGGAAAAAGAAAAAAGAACCTCTGCTCATATTCTTTTACCAATTTTATCTTGTTTGAGTAATGCTCATTTTCTTTTGAGATACCTCCTTTTTCTTTGTTTGGTGCCTTGGATGGAATCCTACAGGTATATTTGTGAGTAAGGCTTCAAAAGTAGATTTTTGGAATTTGGAATATGTGTACGATACCCCCAATTGAAACACTTGGATTCTAATTTGGAAAAGTGAGATGATGCTTTAAAATCAAAATTTCAATATCAATACAAATGCCTTTGGTTTGCATGTGTATTTTAAAATACAAATAAGCAGTAAAAGATAAAATGTTCTAGAGAGATAGAGAGACACGTATATGTCACATATTATACGTGTATTTTGATGTTCAAATAACATAATTCATACCTGGGATCTAAACTTTTATTTATAACAAATAAATAACTTAATATTGATTTATTTTTACCATTTTGTGGATTTGACCTCTGTATTTTAAAATTTTCGATAAAATTGTAAGAAAATCTTATTAATGTTATTTAAAATATGTCATTTCAACATATTTTAGATCAAATATTTAATAAAGAAATTAAAACAGTTAAATTTTAAAATAGAGGAAATCAATTTTGCAAAATTGTAAAAACGTAATGACCAAAATTGCAATTAAGCTTAAATAAATAAGCATTACTCATTTTCTCTCAAGGACACCTTTTTTGTTTGGAACCTTGGAGATGGATCGCGTCCCATGGTATATTTTGTGAGTTATTTGGCTTAAAAGTGAAGTTTGGAATATGTGTATGTCTACACTTAGATTATTATTTAAATTTTCTCTATTTAGAACCAATTCAATTGTTAATGTCGATATTATTAGACCATACATCTTCATTCAAGTTTGAATCCAAAACTTTTTCAATTACATCCATAAGTTTTTTATAGTTGGTAATATCAAAATTGTATGATCAAAGTTAAACTTAATCACTTTGCCTTTACATGCCTTATGCTTGGGGGGTTGTGGGACCGTCAAATGTTGTTGTACAACCAATTCGCCCTTACACTTCGCCCTTACATGCCTCATGCTTGGGGGGTTGTGGACCAACAAAACTACGTAGCTTTGATTCCCTAAAGATCTTTAGAGATACATATGACCAAAGAAATCCCTTTCAGACTCACATCTAAAAATCTCCTCTACGTCAATGTATTTTCTGCAAGTGCATTATGGACTGCCACCTTTAACTCAAACCACTTCGCGCTTGTCCCTAGACTCGTGCTTGGGGGGCTATGGTCCGTCAACTTTCCATTAAGGGCTTCCTAGCCCTCTACAAAGGCTTATTGGCCATTTTCTAGGGCGCGTCCTTACCCTTTAACACCAAAACCACCTTTTCCCTTATCTTGGGGCTAAATATTCGGCAAAAGCATCTAGGACACACACTTCTGACTTAGAGCTTAAGTTACTTAGGGCCCAAGTTAGGAAATCATAAATCCAAGAGGGCTATAAGTACCCACCTTGAGATCATTCTCAAAGGAAGACCAAAACAGACTAAACCTAAATTTTTATATTGTATTCATTGCAAGTACAAAAATAAATTAATATGAGGAGTTAAGAGATACCTTTGAGGGATGACCAATTGAATTCTACCATTGATTGAGTCCAAGGATGCGTTTGATTTGATAAGAAGTAAATATTGGATTAACAACATAAGACAGACCAACACAATACAAGACAAAACAACACATGACAATTTTTTATGATATTGAACAATTTTTTGTGTTATATGATTTTTTTTGGACAAAATGCTCTTTGGTATTTTAAACAACTTGTACTTGAGAGAAAATGTTATGTCGTGGTTTAGTTTAGGGATGTCAATGGGTATCCGCGGGTACGGGTAGTATGATATCCGTCCCCGCCCCGTTGAATAAATATGGTACCCGTACCCGTCCCCATATCTGTGCGGGTATCTCTATACGGGTAATCCACGGGTATTTAGATACCCACGGATATCCGCGGGTACCCATGGATTTTTGATTTTTTTTCTGTACAAAGAAAAATTCAACTTTTAATTACCTGCAAAATTCAACTTTTAAAGATCCATGCATAACATATTCCATTCAAATTTCATAATCCATACCATAACCATAATCCAACAAAAATCGTGATTCTTACATAATCCCAAGCAAATTCATCATACCATAATAGATATGATTCTTACATAATCCATGCAAATTCTTGAAGTAAAATAAAAGATAAAACCATCCAAAATCCACATCCAAACTCTTATATATATATACATGGATATTTTAGTAATTTACATAATTTATTAACGGGTACGGATACCCGCGGGCACGGGTATCATCATATCCGTGTCCGTGTCCATAAAGTAACGGGTAGTTAAATACCCGTTTAGCTACCTGCCCCGTGCCCATGATGGATTTTATCCGCGGATACCCGCGGGCACAAATTTTTTTGCCACCCCTAATTTTTCCGGTTCATAATTGGTTAAGAATCTCAAATACGATGATAAATGTAATATTCATCTTATAAGTTGTCAACATAGTTTGAATGTTAAAGTAGTAATATGATATCTTTGCATTTTAACTTGTGCTTTAAAAGAAAAAAGAGAGAACCATATATGTAAGAAAGATTAAAAATGAATCGAGTCGAGTTGAACTTAGTTCAACTAGACTCGACTTAATAAAAACTAAATCAACTTAAAACTCAATTTGAACTTGTTATGATTTTTCTTTTAAGCTTAAAATCAACTTAATTTGTGCTCGTGAATTCGAACAATTTAATTCAACTCGATACTTCAAATCAAGTGAACCAAATGATAAGTAATTTAAAAGAACACATGCATTCTTTCAATTTAAGCTCAATTCTCAATAAATAAATAAATAAATAATAAAAGAACTATATATGATTTACACTAGATTCGAAGATTTTCTTTGAAAAAATAAATTCTTTTTTTATTTCAAAAAATATAGCGATTAAACTCACACAATCCAACTGCAAAGAAGAAAAATATTATAGGTTCGAACTCATGCTCTAATATACTTAGGCCCTGTTTGGATTAGCTTATTTTAAGCTTATGAAAAATAGCTAATGTAAATAAATAAGTTTTTATTTTAATTTTTAAGCTCTCACTAATAAAAATTGTATCTTCATAAAATGGTTTTTCATAAAATAACTTAACAAACTTATAAATAATATATAAAAGCTTAATTTTGATTTTTCTCAAAGCAATAGAGTTGTAAATATATTTATTAACTCTCAAATGAAATAAAAAATAATAATATTTGGACAAGGATGCATAATATTATGATATTTAGATATAATATAATTTTAAGCATGTGGTTAATGATTTTATTTTAAGTGGTTGTGTATAAAAGAGCTGTTATTTTTAAAATGTCGCCTCTCAAATGGATCTTATTAGTTAGATAGTTGGTTCTAACTTGAGACCAACATTTGGGATCCAAGTCATCGAGCTATGGAGTAACTACTAACTACGTTGGATAGTTATTTTTTCTTAAAAAAGATAAATAAATACACTTTTGGTCATTCTACTCTTTTTGAAATGAAGTTTTGGTTTCTCTATTCTAAAAATTGGTTTTTTTGTCCTCTTATTTAACTTTTTGTTGAATTTTGTTTGATCTCCCGTTTCATATTTAGGTTATTGTTTATAATAGGTTTATTCATTTATGATATTAACGTGTTTATTAGGTGATACTAAATATTCATGTTGAACAAAAATATTTTAATTACCACTATCACATCATAAATGAATAAGTTATATTGTAAAAGAAAAAGACCTAAAATGAAGTACAAAAATTAAGAAGAAAAACTTTATATATGGAGACAAAAAACCGATTTTAAAATATGGAACCAAAACATAATATTTTTTAAAATAGGGTACCAAAATTGTCTTTATAAAAACATTCAATTTAATCCACATATCTGTTTTGTTGCATCAATTTAATTTCTCTCTTTTTTTTTGGTCAAGATTTAATTTAATTTCATACTTTGCCATAAGAGGAAGTAGAATCCATATGCACTTAGAGCGAAAAATCAAAAAGAAAATGAGACAATATAAGGCCAGAATTAAATCAACCGTAGGCACATCGAGAGGAACAGAGGCAGAAGCAGTTACTGAGATTAACTGAAAACATATATAACCAAAATGTGAACATACACAAACATATGAAAAGTTCAAGCAAGATATTTATACTTTGGTGTCTTGAAAAAGCACAAGCAACTCTTACATCATTTCCATTAGTTAGAGAAGCTTTCCAATGATTTTGATGAAGTAGAAAATTCTGGTATTGATCTTGGAGGAGAAAACATAACAGGTTTTGGTGGCATTTCCAAAGAATCCATGGTACCTTCCAACATATCAATAACTTTACTTATTGTAGGTCTATGAGTAGGAATTGTTTGAATGCACCACAAACCAACCATAGTCAACTTCTTAGCTATCTCATTTTCCTCATTAGACATTACCCCTTCATCAAGTTCCAAATCATTTCCCTTCTCAAGCTTCTTATAGATCACTAAATGTGGAAAATATAACTCGCTCGAATGACTAGCTTCAACGATGTTAACGTTCTTCCGTCCACCAACCATTTCTAGCAACATCATTCCGTAACTATAGACATCAGACTTATGTGAAACGCCTCCGAAACTTTTGTTGAAAACTTCAGGAGCAACATATCCAACCGTCCCTCTAGCATTTGACATTGAAATAATGCTGTCATCCCTTGTGCTTAGTTTAGCAAGTCCAAAATCAGATATCTTGGGACGGTAAGTTTCGTCTAAAAGAATGTTATGTGGTTTAATGTCGAAATGAAGAATCCTAGTGTTGCATCCTTTATGCAAGTACTCTAGTCCTCGAGCTATCCCTACCGCAATCTGGTGTAAATTCTCCCAACTCAATGAAGGACTAGTCTTAGTCTTTTCCTCCTTTTCGGATTCTTTGTTGTGACTTTGAATGAACTTTTCAAGTGAACCATTGGACATAAACTCATAGATGAGAGCTTTTTTTGTTCCATCAAGACAAAATCCTAAAAGAGAGACAACATTAACATGAGATGTTTTGCATATACTTGCTACTTCATTGATGAAATCTTCACCGCTCCCTTTTGACTCACTCAATACTTTTACAGCCACAGAACCACCATTGATCAATTTTCCTTTGTATACAGAACCATAACCACCCTCTCCTAGTTTAACTTTGAAGGATTCAGTCATTTTCTTTATATCAGAGTAATTGTATCTTTTTATATTCAGAGGACCTTGACTTTCAAGGAAGTCTTCTATATGCTGATTGTTCCTTGTTATTTTGCTGAATTGTGTTTTTATAACCTTCCATATCTTTGCTTTATTTCGGCATATTATGACAGCAATAAGAGGTAGTAACATTCCAGTACCAACGAAACCTATCAAAGTCCAATGTAATATTTGATTATTTTTAGAATGCATTAATTAGTTTCTTATACTCTTATAATCTTAGTAGGAAATCATATTTTTTGAAGGAGGAAATCATATATATATATATATATTTGAGATAAATTTGTACCTATAACCAGTTTCAACACTTTGTTCTTTTTGCTACCTGAAATGAAAAACCACATTAGTCTTGGATTTATAAGGTTCACAATTTATATTATATATTAATTGATGAGTTTCGCTAGAAGTCACTTATGAAGATGTCTTTTAGCAGCATACACCTTAAAATGTGATTTTCACTTTTTAGTTATAACTTTGCTAGAAGACATCTTCATAAAAATTAGTTGGTGTCTTTTATCAAATACTCATGGAATAACTTATTAAAAGACACCTTCATAAAATATGTATTGATTAAATGAGTCGAAGAAATGTAAGTATGACATTGTCATTGGAAAATGAATATCTGACCTGGCATCTAGAACCTAGAGGCAAAAAGAAATAAAGTGAGAGTGCCAAACGTTGGAAAATAGTTTCACTTTACAAGTCATATTTTATTTTTAGGGGCATGAATCGATAATTATACATGTCTACAGCACAACAACCGTATGTTGTGTTCAATTTCTATCCATGTGGGGTTGCTACTAAATTACGCAGGAAATAATGATAATAAGTCAACATCTACGGGAAAAGGTGTCAATTATAGTCAAGTAATGTGTGCTACTATTTGTGCTAGTGTCCAATTTTACATGACTTGTTTTTCAAACTGTCTTTAAAAGGAAAAGTAGCAGAAATGTTTTTTTATAATTATTATTATTCCTGATATTGGTGTTTAGTTTACCTATATATCACGCAATTATGCACAGCTTCACATCCTTTTAAAGAAGATAAATAGAAGGATTGTTAGGTGGAACGTCTCAATTGAAGCATCCAAGTTAACATATGATGTTAAAAAAATCAAATAGTGGATGATGTGTCATAATTTAATTGGTTTTACTGCAACAAATATCCACCGCTTTAGGTCATATAGTCCTGTCTCATGACACACATGGTGCATTAATTTATTTCCTTGAGTTTAAACACTATCTATTGAGGTCAATATGAACAGGACTAGATCTCTAAATTATTTTGACATTGCGTCAAGTATGATGATTAGATGCATACACGTTAATATTAGTTTACAAGCACATCATCACAGTTGCCTGAACCAGAATAGCTTGTATTTGTTAGGACAATTTAGATACACTACGTGTTAGATTAATTTACTTTTTTTTTCTCTCATACTTTTTTTATGACAAAATCAATCCTTTTGAAAACTACGTTTATAGACCTAAAAGACAAAACATTATTATGCATACTCCCTTAAAATCTTTGTAGAAAATACACTACGCAACATTGAATTCATAATTTTTTTTAGAGGTGATGGTATCTATAATCTATATCATATTATACCCAACATCAAATAAACTCTTCCTAAAAAATGCTTTTAATGAATAGACAATTTAATTAAGCACTTATAACATGAATATTTATCATATAAGTGTTTATCTAAAAAAATATTAAATAAAATCAAACTATTTTTAGATAAGCTGAAAACAGTTTATGGTCATAAGTAATTTGCATAAACTCTTCAATATAGTGTAACAAATATGTATGTTAGTACATAAGTTGAAATAAGTTTATAGAAACAAATGTTTATCCCAATTAGTAAAATTGTAGAATGAGGTTAACATGAATGTACGACCAATAAAACAAGTTTATGTAACACAATAGGAAGTACTCGAAAAAAAATATGAAAAATTAGAGAAGAAAAGAAAGAGTGCATACTTTTGTGAGCAGAACATTGAACAGCATGATGAGTTCCACCAGGACAATAACAAGAAAAATGAGAAGAATCATTCTGATTGGTACCACATGTTCCTCCAGATTCCCTACACACTTCACACTCTGAGGACCACCCTGCACCTTCATCATACTTCACATCAAATCCTTGTTGAAGTGCTTCAACCCCACTCTCAGAAACACCATCCATAGAAACTTGCACTTGAACACTAGCCCCACAGTTCTGAAGGTTTGAGAATTGGTTTTGTAGCTGAGTTTCATTCTTCACCACGTAGAAAACATGTTTATTGCTACCATTATTCTCACACGTAAAACTGTTTATGTTTTTTCCAATAATTGAACTATTTTCAATGGGACAATTATAGAATACAGTGAGATTCTGAACATTTGGAAGATAAGTAAAGGGACTTCCATTCAAAGAAGTGTTGGTGAAATTTGAAGAACAAATATCATTGACAAGATTTGTTCTAACAATTTTCATGGTTGAAGCTGTTTGGTTAATGTTTAGTACATTGAACTTTTGTGAACCAATTTGAATACAAGTGTTTTGGTTATGCATGCAAGTGAGTTTGAACTCATTTTTGCCACAAATATTTGGTCGGTTCTTTCCCCAGAAAGGAAATGATACATTTGTGTTTGTTCCACATGTGAAATATGATTGATTGCAAGTAGAAAAAGTGTCATTTTTTTGAGAGTTGGATTGTGGCAAAATTGTTGAGAAGAAAATAATGGTGAATAATATAATGAAAAGGGTTCTCATTGTTGCGTGGTTGAGCTTGGATGTGATTAAGATGAAGAAGAAGCATATACGAGGTATATTTAAGGAGAGAAGATTCAAATGTGGAAAAACACAAAATGAAGCGTGGAGAATTTGTTGTGACTATAGTCTAAGCTATATTATTATTATAGTTGTGCACTGTGACTGTATTGGTGTGCTAGTTATGAAAAGCTGGATATTATATATTTGATTATTGGAAATGATAAACTCTTATAAGTGGAAAACAGAAGAAAATGTTGACTTATTATATAGATGGCATAGCAGGGCAAACTCAATTATTTTAGTTGAGAAAAAGGATATGTGCCACTATCCTCTGCGAAGAGGGTGGGAAACTGCCAAGTACTTGTTTGGTTTGGACTTGTCCACTATGCAACGAAGTTCTTTTGTACAAAAGTGCTTATGTTTGATGTTTCAACTTTTTTTTTCCAACCGTTGAACTTTCAATTTGGCTTTGTTCATAGTTGATTTAAAATCAATTAGAGCATATTTGTATCACGGTGAGTCGCGGTGATTTTGCAAAAGTTATATTTATTGACAATGACACTGTTCCAAACTTACATAAAAATCATGATTTTTGATAAAAACTTACAAACAAATATAAGTAAAACATCAAAAATAAATTTGTATAAAATATAAAACAAAGGGGCCCTTAATTTAGTTTAAGTAATCACTTTTTCATTTTGTTTATACTTAGAACTTCTAGAAGAGAAGCAGCTAATATATTATTCCTGAAATGCACTTATCTTGGCAACGGCACTGCTCCAAATCCAATAGTCCAATTAATTAATTAAATATGTGATTTCGTATGTTTGGCTGGCATGTAGTCACCTATATCTATCATATTTTTGGCATGGAAGCCAAAAAATTCAATTTCTGAGCGTGAAGATCCACAATACTTGGAACACCGCATGAGCTGTATAAGCTAGGATAGCTAGATGCGGCAAAGTGATTTTGAAATACTACACGGAGTAAAAACCTAGCACAAATTAAACAGAGAAATGCAAGAAGCATAGACAGCAGTACGGGGGGCACTTTAGTGCCTTTGTGGCGCGAAAGGCAGGTGCCTTTGCATCAGTAAAAAACCGCCACGTGGCATTGCTATGTTTAAAAAAAAAAACTGGATTTTATCATAGAAAAGGAAGAAAACGCGAAGGAATTGCCATCAACAAGTGATACCCTTTTACCGCCGTTGTCAATCTCAGACGCCATCCTCTGATGCACCGTCGGTTCTCTCCGGCACCGTCCTCCGCTGCACCTCCGTCGTCTCTCTCCGGCACCATTTGGTTGAAGATTATAAGCTTTTCTTGTTGTTCTCCGGCACCATTTGGTTGAAGATTATAAGCTCAATCAATATTCAATACATACAAACATACATGCTACTACTGAGAAAGAATAACATCAAAATTCACCACACCTTCTCATCAATATCATACATGCACTCTTTGAAATCTCTTAGCAAAAAACTTCCTCCCTTCATCAAGCTCCCAAGATGTTTAACTCCATTCTGCAACAAGTGCCATGTGCATAAACCATGATGAGTCTCAGGCATCACATCTTCAAGTGCCGTGGCCATTGCTTGAGCTTGGTCAGTGAAGATAGTCTTTGGTTTTTTGTTGTTGTGTGCTTGTAAGAATGTATCAAACAACCATCTAAATGACTCACTTGTCTCATCAAACATTAGTGCGGCACCAAAAATGATTGTACCTCTATAATGGTTAAAACCAGAAAATAGAGCAAGTGGTCTATTGGCATGATTAGTACAATATGTGGTGTCCAATGAAACAACATCACCAAAATACCCGTAATCCAAAATCATATTTGCATCACACCAAAACACATTTGTAATTTGTTCTTCTATATCCATCTGATATGCATGAAAGAAGGATGGATTCTCCAACGACTGTTGTTGAAAATATTTTGAAAGACATCCAACATCACCGTACACCATACTTCTTTGTCTTTTTGCAGTGATGTAGTTTC
>Ga0228711_1005536_pt1 | contig 19192 bp, 9 predicted proteins | sample MedpolnodulmetaG_2_FD_177996 | JGI IMG/M metagenome (GOLD analysis project Ga0228711, IMG submission 177996) | Root nodule microbial communities from Medicago polymorpha collected in Santa Monica, California, United States - brown nodules | ecosystem: Host-associated > Plants > Roots > Nodule...
ATGTTTTTACACGGGATATATATTTATCACTAATCAATGACTTAAAATCCGTATTCAAAAATAATTTTAAAACATTTTTGGATATAAAAAATAGATTTTGTAGAAATACTTATTAAGATTTTTTTTATAAAGAATTTTTTTAACGTTAACTAACTAACTATATATTAATAATTTTTTCTTTCATTTCTGTCCTCTCTCTTTTCTCATCTTCTAATCCTTTTTTTTTCTTTTTATGTAAATAAACTTTCTCAAATGCTGCTACTTCATTTTTTCCTTTTCTGCAGAAAAACAAAAAGACACTGGATGATATATATTAACGTATGATATATATTAATAAAATAAATGTAACTATATGCTTTTATACGGGATATATATTTATCACTAATTAATGACTTAAAATCCGTATTCAAAAATAATTTTAAAGCATTTTTGGATATAAAAAATAGATTTTGTAAAAATAGTTATTAAGATTTTTTTTAATAAGAATTTTTTATAAACATTGAGCTACCCCAAATAAGTTTAGTTGCCGAAAATTAGCATAGATAAGAAAGTTAAAAAATTACTACGTGATTGATAGATTCATTTGTATTGGTTTGGAACTTCTGGTCTCAATAACAACAATAGAGAAAACTTTTTCAACATTAATAATTATCAAGACACTAGTCATAAACATATTAAATGGGCAATGAGTTTCTTGCAAATAACCTATTTATTTACATTGGAAAAAACATTGTTAATCTATTTTGTAAACAATCAATTATGGAGAAAATTGGCTTCTTAAAATGCATTTTGTCCAACTTTTCTAAATAGCTATTGTCAATTTTTATCAGTTGTTGTTGCTATAAGCTAACTTTCATGTATTGACTAATTTTTGGATTATTTTGTTTTTAGTCTCTACAACACTAGCAATTTTTAAATTTTAGTCCTTAATTTTTTTGTTATATAGATTATATCCAAGACTAAAAACACTTTTTTTATTTGTAAAATTTTAAAAAATAAGACAAAAATTGAATAATTTTGTTTAAGGACTAAACCTAAAAAATTAGAATTTATAGGACTAAAAACATATTTTATCCTCAAATTTAATATGTTGGTTTTAAAACTTTTTTTTTCCTTCAAAAAAATTATTTTCATTTTTCCTTTTAGTTGGCCCCTGCGTAATTTTTTTGCTAGCTTCACCGCTGAAGAAACTTAACACCGCAAAAGTTATTGTATTGTCCTTGCCTAATATTTTGATTTGCTTTGATAACTCGGTTTTGAAAATTATTTTGATATTTGCTAATAAAATAAATTAAGATTTTATAGGAATACTATATCAAAGTTTTTTTTAAAAGGACTATATCTAAGTTTTTTTTAAATGCTCCATAGAACATTTTCACTACCAAAATTACCCAAAGAAAGTATAATTGATACACGGGACTCAAAATTACTCACCCATTATAGTATACTAATTTTGTCACCACATAATTAGTTAAAGTTGGTAACAAATGATAAAGATGAAAAATAATTATAAATTTTTTTATAGCATTATTTACTATTATATTTGTTCTCGCCGACACACACCTCATAACATAACAACACATGTTTCGCCGCGCAGCACAGCCGCGCTACCTGTGCTCAGCACGCGTATCTCGACTAGTTACAAACTAAAAATAAACCTACCAGCATAAGTGTTGATGACACCTCATCATATTATGTTTTTTAGTATTTTACTGAGTCTTTTGTTGATCATTTGAGGACTTTTTAGAGTGAGTTACTTATGGTTTGAAAATGATTTTGTAATGTTTTTGAGTCATTGTATTTATACTTCTTCTATAATCAGACAACTCTTTAGTTGTTTCCAGTCTTTTTTAGTATAAATCATGGAATTGGGCCAACTTAAACATCTCATAAAATTTTGGAAGCAGGAAGACCAAATGTAACAAAGATTTGAAGAGTAAGTTGAAGGTGAAAAAGCACGAGAAATATGGGTTTGATTGTGATTGTTTCTTTTCACTTTGGTAATTCTTTTGCAAAGGTTAAGTCGAATGTAAAGTGTGGAAATGTAAAGAGTTAAGAGAACGAGAATTAACACAACTATTTATCTTGGTTCACCCCATAACCTGGGATTACGTTTAGTTCCCCTACACTTGAGAGATTATTTCACAATAATCCAACCTGATTAAGACACATAGTCATGGTTTCCTTGCCTCAAACTACATGACTTCCTAAAGTCAAACTAGAGAAATTCAATATTTACAAAAGAATACTTGATTGATTACACAAACTTAGATAATAGCAAACTAATTGAGCGCAGTACAATGGAATTTCATCTCTTTGATAATTTGTTTGATGTTTCTCGACAAAGTTGATTCATAAGTATGTATATGCTTAAGTTTGATAGGAGATTTAAATTAAGTATGTTGCTGGAGAATCCTTGTCCATTAATGCTTGGCCATTGTATGAAATTTTTGCCTTGATTACTGTTGATGAATCCTTGCATTAAACTTCACCATTGATGCACTTGAATGTTACTTTCTCATGAATGCAGATCAATGCTTGTTTTTCTTATTTATAGAAAGATCTATTGCATCACTTTGAAGTACATAGTATCACCTTGGTCTAGAAGATTGCTTGATCTAGAGGGATGATCACAGAACATTGAATCCTTTGTTGATCATAAAGTCTTGTCTTCATATATGTTTGCAGATGATGACTTGAGTCCATAAAGTGTTGACTTTGTGTCAACCATATAACTTTGTCTTGATCTCATGTTTGTCCTTCATTGTTTAGAAGGTTGACTTCCAGCCCAGAGTGTTGACCATAGAGGATCAACTTTGTATATTTTCCTACACACCTGAATAAACATCAGAATATCTAATTATTTTCAAATGTTTTGTTATCATCAAAACTTAAGGGCGTTGTTCATTGACCCATTTTGGTTTATCGATTTCCCCTTTTTTAATGATGGCAAACACATGTATTTTGATGAACAGTTATTAACTAACAAAATGACTCAACAAAGGGTAACGTTTGTAAGCTTCCCCTTAGTTTAAGTCAAGTAAAAATAATTTTTAAAATAAAGACAAACAGAAAGTAAAAACAACCAAGTTATCAAAATAAGTAACAATCTATTTCTATTACTCCTCTATTGGTGACGTGTAAGTAACAAGCTAAGTGTGTAATTAAAATATAGAAAATAAGTGGAAAACTACCACTTCATGAAATTTATTGAAATGGCGTGTTTAATAAGCTTCATATTACTCCTCTACAAGGTCAGGGATGAAAAACAAATTACATTGATAGCTGATTGCAGCAGCTAATGGCTATTCTGAAATAATCTAAAAAATATAGTGATTTTAAGATAATTACATATTAGTAAGAAAATTAATAATGAGTTGCTATAGAATTCCATAAAATAAAATAAAAATTGACATGATTTGGAACAATTTACTAATTCTATAGTTTACTAGCTTATGAAAATAGCTTACTACATGAGTTTATATGAATCAATTTAACTTTACCTTTTGTTATAGAAATAACTCATACACTACGAAACCCGGATACTCCAAAATGGATACGTACCCGTATCGGATACCTATATTCTACGGATACGCACCCATGAAGTATTGGAATTAATTATTTAAATTTTAAAAAATATATTTTAACGGATACTTATACGAGACTCCACAGATACACAAGGATACTTATAAGATACTTCACTGATACGTATCCTAGAAAAGGATGAAGAGTAAAAAAGTGAAACAATGTTGTAAACATTCAGTAGATATGTATAGAATCAATTTTTGATATGGATCAGTAGAATTATTTTTCAATGAACCACTTAAAATTATACTTCTTGTGGATGAAGGTAACAAGAGAGAGCTGATTCAGTTAATCAACATTAGATAAAATTTGTGTTGAGTTCTTTTAATCAATGTTTATTTTCTTCAAGTATTTTACATACATATAAGTTTTAATATAAAAATTTTGTTAGCGTATCTTACCCGTATCGTATCCTAAATTTTAAAAAATTTATATATCCGCGTACCAGCATCGTATCGTACCCGCACTCATATCTGTATTCAGGCTTCATAGCTCATACGTAATCACTTATATAATAAATGGTTATGATATAAATACTTAATTAAGCTGTTTCTCCAATCTAATTCAAAACATGTACTAAATATTATTGATCAAGAAACTAATCCTACCCATAGGTATGCTACAATCATCATAAATACTTCCTCTGGTCCTATTTATAAGAGAAATTTGGGTCAATAAAAGTTGATGTATCTGGTTAAAAATTCAGTCTAGGTACATCAACTTTTGTTGACCTAACTTTCTCTTGTAAATAGGACCGGAGGGAGTATTAAAGACAAACTTGATATTTTCAATGTAGACTTAGCAAAGCTAGAAGCTTTTCGGAAGTTGCATATATAGGCAAACTTCAGAAATTCTGCCTGCTGGTTTATGATCCTTCCTTACAGCTGATTTTATGTTCATGTACATACCAATAAGTTTCCTGTTATTCATGATAGGAAAATGTCAAAATGAGAAGTGATGTGGTGGAGACTTTTTCGAGACATACCTACCGATCCATGACGTGTCAATTCAGTGTTAAGAGTTAGATTTGATAGCCTTAAGGATAGGGATGACAATTAGACCCCAAATATAATGGATACTCGTAAAAAAATATCCACGATAGGCGGGGAAATACCCGCAATTTTGGGTATGGACTCAGGCTTGGAGTAATTACCCGCAAATTTGAATGGGTATGAGCGCGGGTACGGACACTCTAGTACCCAGCCCGCCCCATGCCCGAACATTATAAATACTATAATTATAATTTTATGCAATACTAAAACTAGTTAATTAATCCTTAATCTTTGATATTTATTGTAACGTGCACTTGTTTTATTTATATTTTAGATCCTTTTTATTTGACTAAATACTAGGATGTGCAATAAATTATAAGTTGATTTAAGATATTTTAGATCATATTTTAATTAAGTTGTGATATTTTTTGTTATTTATTGTCTTTTTGTTGTTAAAGTGCGGGTACGGGCTCTTAGATGCCCATGGGGTACGGGGACGAACACCAAACCTGTTACGGACGGACACCAAACCTGTTACCCACGAGAATATGAGCTCAGGTACAGAGATTTTTTATAAACGCATGTATTGGGATGGACACTATATTGCCATGTCCAAACGGTACCCATTATCATCCCTACTTAAGTAAGGAACAAAGTTCTAATACCCTCCGAGATGGTTGTAAAAATATTTAATTCATAATAACTTCCCCTTCTCCCAATTTTTTATAAGTACTAATTGATTCCAATTTGAAACCTTCCATATAGAAGCCAACACTTAGCCGCCTCAAAGGATAAGATCCAAACATTGGATTTCACTATGAAACTAAGCACATATCATCACTACTCTTAAGTAAAATGATAAACAATGTATAACTACACATATTCATCCTTGCATTAACACTTTAAAATTAGAAGCCTTTCTTCCTTATAAAGTTATAGATCTTGATGACCCATTTAGTACTTTATACCTAACCTAAGTGATCCACTTTATATTATACAAATTTAAATGGCTGATACTGAAAATGAAACATCCTCACACTACCATCCAACAACACAAGATGAACAAGTAGTTTTCCATTTTAACCATTGGAAATGGTGGTTTGCAGTACTACTCAACACTTTCTTACTCTTGATGGGTCAATTAAGTGCAATTATGCTTGGAAGATTCTATTTTGACCAAGGTGGAAAAAGTTTATGGGTGAACACACTATTACAAACTATTGCTTTTCCAATTCTTTTCATACCACTTTTTCTATTTCCTATAGCAAACAACACTTCTGAAACAAACATGCAATCTTCTATTCACACTCTCATCATAATGGATTTCTCCTTAGGTATTCTATTAGCTTGGGATAATTTCATGTACTCAATAGGACTTTTATATCTTCCTGTTTCAACTTATTCACTTATTTGTGCATCACAACTTGCTTTCAATGCTTTGTTTTCATTCTTTATCAATTCTCAAAAACTCACTTTTTTTATACTAAACATTGTGTTTCTCTTAACCTTATCAGCTTCACTTATAGGACTTCATTCTGATTCCTCAGAGAATTATAAAACAAAAGAAATTAACTTTACTAAGATAAAGCACATGATTGGTTTTTGGTGTACTTTTGGTGCATCAGCAGGTTATGCACTATTGCTATGTTTAATACAGCTATCATTTGAAAAGGTTTTAAAGAAGGAAAGTTTTTCTATTGTGTTGGAAATGCTAATTTGGACATGTATTATTGCATCATGTGTTAGTTTGATTGGTTTGTTTGCAATTGGTTAAGTAAATGGTTTGAAAGATGAAATGAGGAATTTTAAAGCAGGAAAAGTGGTTTATATATTGACTTTGGTTGGAACATGTTTGGAGTAATCAATTATTGTATAAGTTACTATATAAAGATCAAGTGTTGTGTTAACAAGAAAAATATGCACATTGAGTGTGTGCTACGCTGACTATGTAATGTCTATTATTGACTTCAAGAACCTTATTTACTTTTTTTTCTAGAACCTTATTTAATTATATAATAAGTTTATGATTATTAGTCCCCTCTTATTAGCCTCCTAATCTATTAAGGGTTCGATCTCCGGCTTTTGTGAAGGGAGGAAATTCGGTCAGGAAAAAGAACTTATCTAGTATACTTCACAAGTTTTGCGATAGAGATTAGTCATTGATAAATGACAGTAGAAACTTGTTACCATCAACATGGTAACTAAAGAAAACCAAATTAACCTCACTCTTCTAAATCATCTGAATTGCAACATTAGAATCTGAATTGTGCGATAACCTCTTTCCCAAGCAATATACAAAGTATGCCAAATGCTCCACAACTCCTTGAACTTGTGCAATAAGCTATTGTTTGAAAGACTTCATTTTTCCAAGACTTTTTAAAGTCTTGAATACATTTTGAAAATTTTCTCCAAAATTCCAAATCTACTGTGTTTCTCATTCTAAGTACTACAATCTAATTATTATTAATTTCTTTTGACGGGATCTAATTATTACTAATAAACGTCTAATCTAGTAAAAAAAACACTTCTATTAGAATAAGTCATCCACGTGTAACTTACTAACACATTTGCAGTCTAACTAAGGCAAAAAATAATGCAAAATTGACTTGAGAATGATAAAATTATTACTAAAAAAATATACCCTCTAATAGATAACTTATATATCAAGTTTGCACAAAATTAAATAAATAAATAAATTAAGGTGTGTAGTTGTATTAGTAAAATCATAGTGCAAATAGCAGCACCCCAAGAGATTAGTATATAATAGCCCAAGCTCATATCAGGTGTGTATGTTTGAATCAGTCTTTGCCCATTTCACCTAACCTGTTCCATATTCAGGGGTGTAGACAACACAATGAATGTCTTTCTTGGTTTGTTTTGTTTGACATGCAAAAGAATAAGTACTTAATCATTTTCGAAGGTTGTTGATTTGAGATCTTGGAGTATGCTCTTATCAAAGTCTTAGGTTCGAGTCTCCCTTTATGCCAATTTTAATGGACTAGTATGGTTTTTTAGAAAAAATTGAGGAAAATAATAAATACTTAATATAAATTAGTTTAAGGAGTCGAAAATTTATCAAACATTACGAATTCAATCAATTAATCTATTAACTGTCAACAATCATTTGCTCTATGTTGATCCTTTATAAACTAATTTATTAATATTTTTACCAAAATAGAGCCTAAACTAAACAAGAAAACTTTATATCTTAATTTTGACAGTGAGGGATCTTATACTATTCATTCAACTTGTCTTGTTAGGATGAATGACACTTAATGAATTCACAACCTTGAGCACCAGTTAAACAAAGACAGGTGGTGAAAAAAATATGGTGACAGCATAGTCATTCACATGAACATTAAATATAACAAAACTTTTACCACCTATGGAACACACCCACCATGCTACTTTTTTCTATGTCGGTTTCAAATTTTTCTCTTTTACACTTTAACAGCTAGGAACATTCTTATCTTATAATTGAAATAATTTCGTTAAGGAATGGTTATAAAGTTCATTCACATTTGAGGCAAAAAACTGCATTGCCAGCTAGATAAATAACCATCAAAGTCCAAGTGTTTTCACACACAAAATAGTTAGAGATTACATTTTTGGTAGGTTTTATCCGGATCAAAATTCCATACATTTACAAATACAAACATTTACATACGTTACTTAATTAGAAAATAAGTTTTTGTTGGTAGGCCTAAAGCGAAGATTTTAGTTGCCTTACTGAACCGGTCTTGATTTAAGATCGGCCGGCCTAAATTACAATTTCATTAAATCATTTTTAAATAATTTACACCATTGATTTAAAATCGGACCGTCAAAATTAGTTACTTTCACACACACTTAATGCATAAGAATCCAAATCTATTTTATCTATTCACCAACTTATGTATGCTTTTTTTTATTTTATTGAAAAAGTACAAGAAAAAAAACTTATACATGATTTCCATTAAAAGCATGCCAAATGGGCAATTTGACACATCATTGGTTATGGACAGACAAAATTGAAGGTAGACCTTCTTCATGTCAAACTCTTTATGATTACAAGTGCCTAATTTTCAAAAAGTTGCTTTATACATTTTCCATTTTCTTATGATTATCACATTCTATGATCTTTCTTCTTGGTCTTGATCTTTTCCATTTGTTTCAAACTAGATCATTTACCTGAATACTGTTGAAAATGAACAAAGTTTGCATTATTGCATATGATGTACAAATACATTTCAGTGTTTGAAGATTGTATCTATCTTCATCCTCATAGATCACAATACTACTCAGAATCACTGTAAGATTTCCCTTTCCTTTCTTTGAACTAGTTTTTGTTTCTGTTAAGAAGAAAAAAAAATGCTTGTTTTCCAAATTTCATGCTGCAAGTATATGATGATCCTTGGTTTTCATGTGTTTTCAGGTGCTTAAATTTTCAACATCAATTTGTAGCAGTATATGATGAAATCTCTGGTTATAGCTGTTTCCATAACAATATGCTTCATTGCTTTTGTCATATCTAAGATTTTCATCTCAATCCTCCTCTACAAAAGATGGAGAAGAAAGCATATGATTTATGAAGAAGGTTATACAGGTATGTATGCATGCAAAAATGAGTTATCCTCTTACTTTTGTTCTATCAGAGAGAAAATTGAGATGTATAGGTTTTGTAGACCTGACACTTTTGATCGAAGGCGTGTCCCAGTGTCCGACATGTACTAGTGTGTGACTCTGACACAACACTGACACATGTGATTACATCAAATTGCCATTTTTTTTAAAAATGTATCGGTGTCAACTTGTTAGTGTATGTGTTTGTGCTTCATAGTAATAGGTTTTGTTTGGATAAACAGTTTAATTAGGTTTTTGTTAATGATCGAAGGCTAATCCAAACGAGCTGATAACATAAATTGATTGGATGATACAGGAGGGAAGATGGTGATATTTAGGTCTTCAATCCTTAAATCTTTAACAACCGATATGGTGTTAAAGAAGACGCAGAAACTAAACAACAAAGACATCATTGGTTCTGGTGGTTATGGTGTGGTTTATGAACTAAAACTTGACGATTCCGCGGCCTTTGCTGTGAAAAGGTTGAACCGCGGAACTGCTGAGAGAGATAAAGGTTTCGAGAGAGAGTTGCAAGCAATGGCAGACATAAAACATCGCAATGTTGTGACTCTTCATGGATATTACACTGCACCACACTACAACCTTCTCATATATGAGTTAATGCCTAATGGAAGTTTGGATTCCTTTTTGCATGGTATGTATTTTTCAATTTCTAACATTATAAATTCTATGATTTCTCGAAGCATGGATAAACAGCTTAATCAAGTGTTTATAGATAAGCTATTTCTATAACAAAAGATCATATAAAGTCAAACAGTTTTCATACAAGTTAAAAGCTATTTTTGTAAGCTATTCTGGAGAGCTTAATGAAATAAGCTGAAAACAGCTTATGAAGTAAAAAACTTACCTTGTGTTACTCAGTGCAACACCATTCCTTCAACATCTGATCCACTGACAGAAACGTTTAACAAAAGCTTCTTGTTAAGATTTCAGGAATAATATAGTGATCATTGAACTGTGTTTTCTAATATCAAAGTTGAAAATGATGTAGGAAGATCAATGAACAAGAAGGTTTTGGATTGGCCAACAAGACAGAAAATAGCGTTAGGTGCAGCTAGAGGAATATCATATCTTCACCATGATTGTATCCCTCACATTATCCACAGAGACATCAAGTCAAGTAATATATTGTTGGATCAAAATATGGAGGCACGAGTTTCGGATTTCGGATTAGCCACGTTGATGGAACCAAACAAAACTCATGTTTCAACAATTGTTGCTGGAACTTTTGGATACTTGGCTCCAGGTATAAATACAACCCGATCGGCTTAACGTAGTTTTTCACTTTCACAATACTTGTGTGACAAATTCATGATTGTTTGCATGCAGAATATTTTGATACAGGAAGAGCAACAGTCAAAGGCGATGTTTACAGTTTTGGAGTGGTGTTACTCGAGCTTCTAACAGGAAAGAAACCTAGTGATGAATCATTCATGGAAGCGGGAACCAAGCTTGTCACATGGGTAAGACATGATTCGTAGGATATTATTGCGTTCTTTGATCTCAAATAAGAATTGTAAAGCATGAATCTGTAGAGCTTTATCGGAATAAAATCAATTTGAGAGGGACTTTACTCACCCCTCAAAATCACTTTCGATATACACATCCAGAAATGCACAATTTTCATGTCATCCGAAAGTACACTTTCAAAGTACAATATTGCGATTTTTATAACAGCTACCAGCCACTTAAAATAGGACAAGATTTTGTAGTTCAAAACTTAGATTACTTAAATTCTGGATGTAACTTTGGAATGAGGACTTACTTTCTTGAAAATCATTTTGTTATTGATGGAACAGGTGAAAGCTGTTGTACAAGAGAGGAAGGAGGAGTTAGTTCTTGATAGTAGCTTAGGGTCATGTTGTCCAATGCACGAGGTCAACAAGGTGTTTAACATTGCAATGATGTGTCTTGAACCAGACCCTTTGAACAGACCAACCATGGCTGAGGTTGTCAACTCGCTCGAGAAAACACAAACGGATAGACTTGTTACAGCATCCTGATGTTCATTCAAAATTCCTCATCTAAAGCTTCTCACAAACCAGCCGCGGCAGAGTTGGAACAGATATTAATGTTTGGAGAAGCCATATTCAACAACAGCAACAATGACAAAGGCCTTTTTCCTCCTAAGTGGAACAAATCACGCTCTAGAGCGGAAAAACTAAAGAAAAGAAAAATTACAGAAATGTAACGGTAAAATATGTGGGGATTTTGAGATATAGAGAGAAGTTAATATGCACTTTGATATGATTACATTGCTATCGAACAAGTTGAATATGTCAGGATTAGGTTAGGACAAGGCAAAAATAGATTTAGCATTGGTCTGCAAAGAACATGCATGCATACTACTGAGTACTGATAACCGAACAAGTCTGTTTCTTTCTAACAGAAATAATACATACAAATAGGTCAGATACACATTCAAAGTTGTATATTATTGACTAAATCAAATATTTCATATCATTAGAAAATAAGTACTTGAACCAAGTTCTGATCACTAGAAATTAAAAAATAAACACTAGAACTAAGTGACAGCTTACTATTATGCCTACAGCATATATATCGGCAGACCATAGAGCTTAATTGCAGCAACATACTCAAATATTGAACCATTTAAAGAAAAAACAGATGCATGAAATTTTCGCACGAGACACTATTTTTTTTTTTTTACTCGAGTACTTTTGACAAGCTTTCAGCCACTGAAGTTTTCAAGGAGGGAGAAACAGGACTATCTCCAAGGAATACATCAAAAAGAGCATAAGTCACATTTTCAGATTCAATTGTTGCATCCACAGTCAATGGAAGCCCCTCCGACGAGACAGAAACCTGAAATCACATAAATATTAGTTGGAACTATTTTTTGCAAGATAGCGAAGGTGAACAAAACGGAAAAGATACATAAATGATCTCAATTGTGCGAATATAAAATCCCAGTGAAAAATCCTGTAAATCATGGGAAATATAAGTAGGAAAAAAACTTACAGCCAATCTGGTAGGGTTCAACCAAGTCAAAAAAATGAAAGTTCCTTTCTTAAGGGGCCGATCTTGAAAGACACTACGGAAAGTAGTCAAAGCAGTTTCATCTGCAGTTGTTGGTTTTGCAATTCTTGGTGATATGGCATCACTTAAGGCATCCCAGAAAGTTTTACCGTCGACATCTCTTACAAGAATAATTTGCAATAATTTCTCAAGGGGAGCTGCAATTAGAAAATAGCATTTTCTTATCAACTATTCGCAAAATCAGTGCTGTCAAATACCAGTTATAGAAGCACTATAGCGTAGGGGAATTTGAACAAATCACTACTGTTCCATGATACGCGATTTAGTACAAAGTATTGTCAAATAAAGGCACTATAGTGCTGTAGAGTAGCAGGATTTGAACAAACCGCTATTTTCTGCAATCCGTGATTGACAACACTAGAAGTATGACTATCTGAGAGTATTTTCAAAGGAATAAATGAATGCAAAATTGTTACATTGGAAAATGGTCTTGAACAAGGAAGAATTCCCTTGAATTGCATCTTTCGATAGCCCTTTCCAAGCATTCAAATCATTTAGGATAGACTTATTTAGAAACAGTCCTGCAGCATAGACCTTGACGCCAATTATTGCAAAAACTTTTTCTCTGTACCCTGAAATAGGTGTTAATATAAATATCAATCGAAGCTTGTAACATTGAAAAGGTTCATATCAATACTTTATTGGAACCTACTACATTCTACTAGACAAAAATAATTACGGTCTAAAAAAGCCAAAGGTTTTCCATACAATACCATTATAACCAAGTGTTTTCAAGTTCATAGTTTATTAAGTTGATTGCTAGATGCATCTATTTACAAATTTAACGATATATTTAATTCCACAAAATGGACCATCAAAGAATTTTGCATCTCAAAGTTAAACTTACTACCTTAGATATGTAAGAATTCATTTTTCAACATTTGTTTTGTCACGTGTAATCAATTTTCCTGTAGTTACTGAAATATACAGCTTATTATCAGGTTAGAATACCATAATCAAAAGTGGTATTCTCAATGATATTTTGTAAGGACCATAGATTCATAATCAAAAGTGCATGTCCGTGAAAGTAAGTTCACCATTGATATCAAACAATTTAGAGACAAGATCATGACCAAGTTAGTTAAAATGCCACAATCAGTATTCTCATTCTCAGCATATCCGCATGAAGTTGCTACATGCTAGACTTTTTCTCTTATAACTTAGTATAAACAAACCAAGTTATATGTTTTAATATTAATCTTTTTTCACATGCTCAGCGCATAATGTGATACTATAACAACTAACCAGTTCCAAACAATGTTAATGAGTCTGAGCAACCCGGGAAACTCAAAGATGTCTGAAATTTCACATTTGTTGCTGGTTCCTCAATGTATTCAGCATTTGCCGCTGCAGTATTCAATCATATAACGAAATAGATGTCAATACTTGTCATCAGTTAACAAGAAGACAGACTAAAAGAAAAACAATTGTTATAAATGATCAGTCAACTTTGAAAAGAAATCAGAAATCCTGTCCACAGTTTAGAATACGAGACAAAAAAAAAATTATGATATACGAGAAAATCTTCTAGCATTGATGCTTGGTAGTTCAATCAAGACCTTTGTACAGGTTTCAATCCTCTCCAGTCAGCAGAAAGTTCCGGTAGGAGAGTGTAAGACACAGTGAATAAAACAATAAAAATTAGTATAATTTTATTCGCCATGTCTTTCCCTATCCTACTGAAACTTTCAAGTGATTGGAGAAGATCCCAACTCGTACACTCTGTGCTGACAGACCTCAGCCTCGTGATGGAAATCTAAACATATTGAAAATAGTTTGAAAGTGAACCTAATTTAGCAATTATGCCCTCTGTCTGTCAAAAAGGAGGCTGTCATATGAAACTCACTACCTCACTTTTTCTACTTGCTTTAACTGTTTTGATCTACAAGCAAAGGGATGCAATATAAGATGAGCAATATAGGTATTTTATTTTGAGGAATCTAAAAATGCTTCTAGATTAGCCAAAAAAGATGTATTATCCACTGAAAAAAAATCTTATTTTATTCATATATGGCCTTAAACTTTCCCAATCTTTACAACTATTAGGTATTTCTTGTAACTGTTTCAGAGAATATGCCACCAATAAGCAGCACTATGAGGTATTATTTTGAAGGGTTAAATATATTTTTAGTCCTAAAATCAATCATCTCAAATTTGTTTCAACTCCCTGTACCTACTTTTCAGTTCTTACAAATTACAAAATAGCATGCATTCTGTAGTTTTGTAAATTTTAGGAACTAAAATGTGGATATGAGGCCTAAAAGTAAATGTATAAATTTTATATGGACTAAGACATATTTAACCCTATTTTGAACAGAGTTAAGAATTGTATCATCCTATCCACAAGTCTTAGCTCAACCGGCAAAAATGATGAAATTACCAGGCCGGGTGCCATGACGGGGTTCGTTCCACTTGTGTGTGAGTTTCTAATGTTTCTTGCCATTTCGTCTATCTCCTAAAAAATAAAAAATAAACCTCCTGGACCTTGTCCAGTGTTCCAAATCCAACTATTGGAGACAATTCACCCATATTATGCATTCATCAACTATCTCAGAAATTATAATAATAAATTAATTAACACCACAATCTTCAAACTTTTCACTTTCTCTTTTTCTTTTTGGCCTTCAAAAAAGGCGAATATTTTGCTATGAAAGTTCAAAGATGAAAGTAAATTCCAATCTAACCATGTTAGCCTTCCAATCCAATATGCAAAAGTTTATTCTCTATAAAAACTAATTAAACAGAATTCAAAAATTTGCTTTTACTTTAACATCTAATTACAAATATTAAATAAAAAAACATTGTATATCAATCTAACATGCAGTGTCATATAAATATAATTAACAATCTTCACAAATGCATCATTGCCATTAAAGTTAGTTTATTCTCCATTCTGCATTATTAAATGAATAAACAAACAATGACTAGATAATCTTACCAGCAGATGAAGATGAAGCAGCTTGTGGAAGGAAATGGAGGTGTCTTTTAGAGGTGTTGTTTAGAGAGAAATGCAGAGAGGGGGGTGTGAATAGTGAGAAAGAGTGAACATAGTTTAATGGCTTTGAGATTCTTTTATCAACATAGAATCTTGTAGAAGATGAAAAACATAGTGGTGTTGAAGGTGCAACAGTTATGAACATTTTAAGGATTTTGTGTAATAAAATATTGAGATTGATGGGACTGAACTTGAACAAGAACTATAACTACTTTCACTTCGGTTTTTCCGCCGTAATCTTTTGTCTATCTTTTTCTTCAAGTAAATTCCTTTTCTTTTTTTTTCCCAAGTGGTTAGATTTTTCATTTTGTTAAGTAAAAAACTGAGTTTTTTTTTTTTATGGAATAATTGATTTTAATTAAAAAGGGTTTAAGTAAATTAATTTATGTTAGAATTGATTTTTTTTAACTAGGTGCGTAAGTTTATTTATGGAAAAAGAAAAATGAAAGATTGTAAGGGTACTTCACGGTTCACCTAAGAGGTAGCACATTAAAATAGCTAATGTATGAGATACTAATTCAACACTAGTCTTAAAATGTAAGGGTACACCACTTATTTGGTGATTCTAATATATTAGCTCTAGGATCTCTTCTATTAAGGATAAACATCTCATTCATCTATAAATAATTTAACTATCATACATTCTCACCAAGGTACATTTGAGCCACACTTAAGCGACAATATCCAAATTTGGTTCAATATCAAGTTACTTCAACTCTTACCGACATTAAACTTTTTTTATCTAGGTTCACTATAAACCATTCTCTAACATCTCTCAAGGGTTGCACGTCTTTTCTGGACAAGTCTCCACTTCATAGTAACGTTCATAACCTGTAAAGTCTTACGACTACATACTCAAAAGCTTGTCACATTCCTCTCCCCCTATTTCACTATGAACACTAAACTGTGCAAAGTAACGGTTATCTCTCTTAGAATCAGGATACTACTTATCTTACACATTATCACAACAAAATGCATTTGGTTCAGTAAAATCAATAAAAGTATAATGGTTCAAAATTGTACACATGAGAGTGGAGTAGAATGATGAAAATCAAAGAAATACATGGTTCTCTTAAATAATTGTGGTTTCGCTCAGGAGGTAGACAAGATCGTATAGTGAGACCTCGTTCACTCAAAAACCCTAAAATTCAATTGTTAACTTAAACACTAATACTCATAATTCTAATTCAGATTCAACAATGATTCGACATTAGGAAACATAATAAACATCAATTCAAGTATATTAACCTCAAAATTAACAACACTTTTCATTTCTACTTTCATAACTTAATCACTAACATTGCAATTTTCACATATCAAGTAAAACTCATCAAGACATTGCAATTTAATTATAGCTATCATTTTCACCCGTCTACGAGTCCTTTGGGGACCACTCCATCTTACTCTTTTTTTTTTTTTAAGAACCATCTTACTCATTTATTTGGTTACTTAGACAAACAACTAAAATCTTTCCATTTTTTCATGTTAGGATTGAAGGACTTTTTCAAGTCTCTTCATTTACACTACCAAATAGAAAAAAATCTTCCAATCTTACTTCCCTTAAAGGATTCAAACACCATCAATCAATTCGTCACTTCAATTATTTAAACAGCTTACAAGCAATTACGTCACAATACATAAATCTAAAATAAAAGTATCAAAAACCATATTCGAGTCTAGTCATAAATATTAACAAAATCACAATGTACTTGATCGATAATTAATGATAAAAAATCATATAAGTTTTTAGTCCTTTTTAGAGTAAATTTAGAGTAAAAGTAACTAGTTTAAATGTATTTCAGTTAGTTTTTGTAAAGAATTCAATAGAAAATCATGAAAGGACAAGATCCTGAAAATATGCTTGAAACCGACACGTCTTTCAAATATACAACAATACTTGAAAATACTCATTTCTAGGATTAACAATTCATGGAATACAAAATTCATTCTCTCAAAAAAAAAATCCTGGTGGACAAACCAGTCTCTACTACCGCTATTGTGACATTCTAAACTCTAATGTAAAATACTTCACAAAATAAATCAGTTTCAAAAGAGATTCATTGCGGATTAAAATAGAGTATCAAAATTTGTTTTCAAATATAAAGGCTTCGAAAGCTACACTAATACTTAATGAATTAATTTAATAAAAATGTCATATTTTTTTTAACAATTTTACTACCCCTCCGTCCTTTTTTATAGGATCATCTTACAAAAATTACGAATATTAAGAAAAAATCGTTGGAGTAATAAATTTGTCACAAATGTATCTGACTGTTTTTAAACTGTCTTTTGTGTATAGGTATATTTCTCTATTAGTCAGGTAGTCCAGTGATTAGAGACTCACCTTTAAAGTGAATAAGTTTTAAGTACGGTGTTTGGAGTTCGAATCTCGACTTCTGCATATAATAAGTAATATCACTACCAACTGATCTAAGCACACGAGGATTGTGTATAAATATATTTACTGTTAACTTTACATATTTCAAGATACATTGATCGTGTTAGTATAGGTATTTTTGGAAGTAGAGTATTAAATATGCATATAGAAATTTGTAGATGGACTTATATTTGAAGACTTATTTTATAAATAATTTCATTATCATATACAAAAGGGAATATATTTTTTTGGGAAATGTTAATGAGTGTCATAAGGACACTCTTTAAAAGTTTAAAAATGTAAGATTTTGTAAAAAAAGATATGTATTTAATACTAAAAATTAATTTTTTTTGACAAATACTAAAAATTAATATATTTAACTTTTCAAATAAGAGAAATGTTAACTAGTGCTCGGCGGCACTAGTTAATGTATTATAAAAAGAAATGATTACCTTAAAAATTGTGAATTTTACTTTTTAAAATATGAAAAAGTGTTCTTTTATTGCTAACTTTATCTTTTCCTTTTATTTTTAATTGTTTAACTAGTACCAAGACACGGATTAACACGATCCATTAAATAAATACATTGAAACAACTTACTTATTTAGAATCCATAAAGAATCCCCTCATCAAATGTGAAGTAAAAACCTTACATGCCGTGGCGAAGCCAGGAAAAAAAGTTAGGGTGGGCCATTAAAATTAATCGTTGAAAAATTGTTTAAAGCCTCGCAAAATAGACCTATAATTGAATTATTTAAATTTTTCGGATGGGCCACAACACCACTTTGTGGGAATTTGGATCAACCGAAACCTAAAACCGACATAAAATTGTATAAAATCTCGCAAAATAGACCTATAATTGAATTATTTAAATTTTTGGGTGGGCCACTACACCACTTTGCAGGAATTGGAATCAACCGAACCTAAAACCGACACAAAATTGTATAAAATCTCGCAAAATAAACCTATAATCGTTGATTTTTTAATTTTTCCGGATGGGCTGTGGCCCACCCCAGCCCATGAAGGACTCCGCCACCGCATACATGACACATACACACAAGACACAAGACTTAAACAAGAGTTCCATATGATTTAAATGATCTAAAAGTGGGGTCATTGTTTTCCACATAACATAACGGTTCCGAGAGAAATACTTATATACACAGAACACCAAATCAAATTTATTTAGACACATACTTATTAACATATCTATCATTCAATTATTTTAAAAACATACATTAGTTAATTCTTTTTTCTTTCATACTTTTTCTCATTATATGTGTGTCTAAATGACTCATTTTTATGTTTGTGATCAAGCAAGTGTAGCTCTCATTCTCCATTCTCCAATAATATACACCCACGTCCCACCCCATACTACTTCCATTTCCAATAAAAACATACATTAGTTAATTCTTTTTTCTTTCATACTTTTTCTCATTATATGTGTGTCTAAATGACTCATTTTTATGTTTGTGATCAAGCAAGTGTAGCTCTCATTCTCCATTCTCCAATAATATACACCCACGTCCCACCCCATACTACTTCCATTTCCAATAAAAA
>Ga0228711_1005537_pt1 | contig 19189 bp, 16 predicted proteins | sample MedpolnodulmetaG_2_FD_177996 | JGI IMG/M metagenome (GOLD analysis project Ga0228711, IMG submission 177996) | Root nodule microbial communities from Medicago polymorpha collected in Santa Monica, California, United States - brown nodules | ecosystem: Host-associated > Plants > Roots > Nodule...
CCCCCCCCTCCCTTCCTTGTGACTATTTTATCAACTTCACCAGTATCCTTACAAAGCTCCAGTATTGCATAGAAGATATGATTGCTTGGAGTCGTCTTGCTGCTCCAAATTTCTGGTACCTCATTAATAAGCAACGTAGGCAAATTGATGACCTTCGTCATAGTGCGGTTGATGCAACAGACCCGCAACTTCTGGAAATGCAACAGAACCTTGCTAATTTTCTTCTCAAAGAGGATAGTTACTAGCGGCAACGCTCAAAAGTTTTCTGGCTCTCAGACGGAGATACAAATAGCAAATTTTTCCATGGTTCAGCTTCATCCCGTAGAAGTAAAAACTCCATCAAAAAATTACGAGATGATGCGAAAAATTGGGTCACATCCCATGATGACCTCTGCTTTTTAGTCCGAAATTATTTCACTTCCTTGTTTGCAGCGAAACATGGTGAGCATCAGGACATTATTTCATGCGTGCAAGCAAAAGTTTCTATTGATGACAATCATGCTCTCACGACACCCTTCACCGAGAATGAATTTCAGGAAGCTATATTCAATATGCATCAAGACAAATCGTCGAGACCTGATGGTCTAAATCCTGCCTTTTACCACCGTATTTGGAATGAATTAGGTGGAGAGATTTTCACCATTGCATCATCTTGGCTTGCCTCAGGCTCCTTTCCCCATGAATTGAATGTTATTCATATTATCCTCGCGCCGAAAGGAGACAATCCAGCAATAATGAAGGACCTCCGACCAATCTCCTTGTGTAATGTCCTTTACAAAATCATTTCTAAGGTGCTTGCTAATCGCCTTGGGCCGCTGATTGATAAATGGATTTATCCTGAGCAAGCTGCGTTTATTCTGTCTTGCTCCATCATGGATAACGCACTGACAACCTTTGAGATCCTTCATTACATGTGTTGTAAGCATAAAGGAAAGACATGTGATGTTGCACTAAAACTCGACGCATCTAAAGCCTTTGATAGTGTTAGCTGGTCTTATTTACAAACCATCCTCAACAAGTTGGGTTTTTGCTCTCAATGGGTCACATGGATGATGATGTGTATTCAAACCGTTAAATATCACGTTATCTTTAATGGGAATCGAATTGGATCAACAATCCCTGAAAGGGGTCTCCGACAGGGCTTCCCTCTCTCTCCATATTTGTATATTATATGTGTTGAAGGCTTATCTGCTATAATTAAAAATCATGAGATCAGAGGCAAGTTACACGGGGTAAGAATATGTCGCACTGCACTGTCGATCAGCCGATGACAGCTTCCTTTTTTGTAAAGCAACAACTTATGAAGCGCAACACCTGAAAGGTATTCTTACTAGCCATGAACAAGCCTCAGGTCAAGCTATAAATTTAAATAAATCAGTTATAACATTCAGTACAAATACACCCCAAGACTCGGTATCCTCCATTACCGCCACCTTAGGAGTTTTTAGTACTATTGGCAGCGACAAATATTTGGGTTTACCGTCCATGGTTGGGCGTAGTAAGAGGGATATTTTTTCTTATATAAAGGATCGGATTTGGAACAAATGTTAATCTTGGAGTGCCCGATCCCTTTCTCGTGCTGGAAAGGAAATTTTGATAAAATCAGTAGCAAAAGCCATCCCCTCCTACTATATCGGAGCCTTTCTCATCCCTAGTTCTTTATGTGATGAAATATAACGGATGATGAATTCTTTTTATTGGGGTTCAAAGAAGAACGGTTGACGCGGTATCAACTAGATGCGCTGGGATAAACTCACTCTGCACAAAAGCTTAGGTGGCCTAGGCTTTCGAAACTCGGAAGCTTTCAACCTCTCTATGCTAGGTAAACAAATTTGGAAGCTCATATCCGACTCCACCTCCTTACTCACCCGGGTTCTCAAAGCTAAATACTTCCCGCGAAGGGATTTCTTGGATGCCAACCTTGGCCACAATCCAAGCTATACATGGAGAGTCTCTGGAGCACTCAATCATTGCTTACTTTGGGTCATAGATGGAAGATTGTTGATGGTTCTCAAATAAATGTGTGGAGTATGTCGTGGATCCGAAACCTTCCTTCACTTAAACCATCAAGACAACCGTTGCCAAATTATGAAGATCTTACGGTAAATTCGTTGTTGAATCCTACCTTGAATTCCTGGAACATTTCTCTAGTGCAAGCTCTTTTTAATGCCTCAGATGTTGTTGCAATCCTCGCCACACCTCTCTTTGGAAGTGCAAGCAATGACCGTCATATTTGGAAGACAACATTTGATGGATCCTATACCATCAAATCTGCCTACCGCATCTGCTCCGATTTAATGCACGTCGCTGTGCCTACTCGTAGTTACATGAATTGGAACTTTATTTGGCACATGAGAGTACCTTCTTAAGTTCTCTCTTTTATTTGGCGCCCCACTCATCAATGCTTACCCACTCGAATGAATCTTCTTCATAGAGGCTTCCCTTGTGATGATACATGTGTCCCTTGCGACCTATTAGCAGAATCTCATATGCACGTCTTTTTTGTTTGCTCAAAAGCAACTAGTTGTTGGGAATTGATAGGGATCCATAACACTGTACACAAGCTGCTACAAAATGCTAATGCTATACTTTTTGAATTATTAACAGGTTACAATCACAACAACAAATCTTAGTTGTAATGACTGTTTGGAGTCTATGGAAGAGTCAGAACACAAAGCTTTGGGAAGCCTTTGACACGACACCGGCCTCCATTGTTACTCGAGCGAAAGACACACTTAATGAGTGGAGTCTCATGCAAAGATCAAAGTTACCATTACATGAAGCTGAAGCATATCATAATTGGAGCAAATCCCCAGCAGGTATGATTAAATGTAATGTGGACACCGCTGCTTTTAACAATAACGCCATCATGGGATACGATATGTGTTTTAGAGACTCTACAGGACTGTTATTGCTTGGAAAATCAGATTATTTTCACTCATCAACCACAGTCCTAGAAGCTAAAACCATAGGCTTATTGGAAGCTATCAAAGTGGCCATATCAAACGGAATGCATGTTGTATTGTTTGAAAGAGATTGCAAATCTCTATTAGATGCTATTTTTTCTACAAAGGTTCCTCTAAATGAATTTGGAGACCTTGTCTCTCAATGTAGAAGTCTCTTACTTAATAGACCCAACTTTGTAGTGTCGCATGTTTGGAGGCAAGCTAATAGGGTTGCTCATTGCATAGCCAGAACATCCTTATCTCATCCTAACCCCCATATTTTCAATTACGTACCAACTACTTTGTATTTGTTGATTATGAATGGAATGAATTAATATTGCCTTTGCTAAAAAAAAAGAGATTTCTTAATACAACATGAAATTTTCGAGACAAGATTTATACCGTAAGCAATCTAATAGCTTTTCTCTTATATGAATAAACAAAACTTAATCCGAATTCAATTGAAATCGAAAAAACCGAAACGCAATAGAAAGAAATTGGCCAAATATAAGTAAGCAAATAAATATGAATTCAGCACTGAAATTTACCGAAACAAAAATAAATAGAATAAACAAAATAAAGCCATAGCCGAAAGTAATCCTTGCAATTACGATAATCCTCAAAACAAAATAATTGCAGGAAAAACATACATCGATAATCAATTGACGCATTCATGAATCGCAACATATGTATAAATACATGATGCACCCATGGTAACCGAATTATTATATATTACTTAAAATTTGAATCCGAAACCGAAACTCGAAGGAATTGCTCAAGACAAATAAATTTGAGCAAAAAAACTGATTATAATAGGAAAACTTACTTTCTCAATGATTAAACATGATTGGCTCTAATACCATTTGTTAGAACCAAACTTAATTTTGAACCATAGAGTCAATCATGTTAATCATCACAAATATGCGGAAGCGTGCCTGGATTTATTTTTGGATATTATTGATATGGTAATGGATCAACACACACGGTCACTGATCCAACACGCATATCTTATCTTATCTTATCTTATCTTATATAAAAGTTCTTTAGTCTTTTGAACAACTCTTGGAGGCAAAAAAGTTATTGCAAATTTCTTTACTAATTTTTATTTCTTTCAAATGATATCTTATCTTATATATAAAAGTTCTTAAGTTTCTTAACTAATTTTATGGAGCCCTAAATAGGGTTAGCATTGCATTTCTATATCTATTTTAAGTCATTGAACCTTAATTTATTATCTTATCTTATGTATAAAAGTTGATAAGTCTCTTAAACAACCTTTGAAGTAAAAAAATAGTTTTAATATTTTAATTTTATATCTATTTTAACTAATTGAACCTAAATTTACTATCATGCATAAATTTGAAAATTGTTCTTTAAGAAGTAATTACGGTTGTTGATGTATTTGATTTTTTATTTATCTCTATTTTTGGATCTATTATCTTGTAATGAAGTCATGAAGAGATTTTAAATAATTCTTATCAACAATCTCTTTGATGTGATAATATGAAGTCAAACATACCTCAGAGTTTTATTATTTGTCTTTTGGAAGCATTATCAATGATTTTTTTTTCATAACAAGGATTATACCAAGGGTCAACCGTAATCCCTTATCTTTTTACATTAGTTTTGGATGTACTTACGAACAACTGGCACCAAGATGTATGTGTTTCGCATGATGATGTAGTCTTAATTGAAGTGTCGAGGGAGGAATTGAATGAGATGTTGTAGACTTTGAGACAAGTCTTAGAAACGTATAACTTTCGTATGAGTAGAAGTAAGACATAGTATATCTGATGTAATTTCATCAAAAGACGAAATAGTACAACTGCAAAATTAACCCCTTTAAAAGTTAAGTGATCCACCTTAAAAATAACTTAATGACCGAATTTAATTAATTTATACTTTCACTAACTAAACCTAAGTTTTAAAATCTCAATGCCACTTTTTGGTCTTGTTTATGTAAATAGAACCAAATCAATTGTCCTAAAATGGAATAACACTGTTTTCTCAAAAGCTACAAAAAAGACATCAACAACATGCTTTTGGTTTGAACGTTTGGTAGGAAATCATGTTGACTCATCTTATTCTGAGATAAACCACTCTCTCTTCACTGTTCACTCTTCTGTGTGCCAAAACCACTCACAAGTTGCCACCACAATTCATCTTTCAGGTCACTGGTTACTTCAAGATACCACTTTTTTTTCCTTTGGTTGCATGGATCCTGTTTTGTTCTCAAGAAACTGTGTAGATTGAAAGATAGAATCATGGAATATTGAGATGGATAGATTTTTCATTTTCATTTATGTTTCAAATGTTATAAGTGTTGGAACTTAGAAGATATATAATTCTTCAATCTGGGTTTGATTTGGTTTTGATTTACTCTTTTGAAATTTTTATTTGCTGGTTCCTTTGTTTGCTTATAGTGTCAAACTTTGAATGACCCTTTTGAAAAAAGTTGATATTTTTGGATGTTATTTATCTCATAGGTGATAGAACTTGTTTTATTTTGATATGGTTATATTATTTCTGTTTGTTTTATGTTTTTCTAGTGTTCATTAATTGCATCTTATATATGTATAATTTGTAGTTTTATACTTTGTATTGTATGTATGTATGCTTGAATTAGTTGTTGTAATAAAATGAATATCTTTCTATATATAAACTTTTGATTATAGCAAAGGAGTAATAATGTATTTATTTTCAATTGTGGTAGGTTTCTTCACTATTTCAATATTTCTGTCACTTCAATTCAATTTGTAGTAATGGAATCTTGGAGTTATATCCCTGAAGAGAGAAGCTATTTGTTTTCTGATGAAATGGACTTTTCACTTGATGCTTTTATGAGAAGTAGAAAACCATTGGTTGAATGGGAAAACAAATCTTCAAGTAACTTTGAGAGAGATGGATTTAATTCAGATAGAGAGTTAGTTAAAAGTATGGAATTTGTGGACTTGGGATTTCCTATGGAATCTTCTAGGACTGTTCGTGGTTCGGTTCAGACATCTAGCTGTGAGTTGGATAGTAATAATTCTAGTAAAAGAGAGAATTCCTCTATCCATGTTATTGCTTTTGATTCATCTTTTGCGGAAGAAGATTCTGAGTCAAAGTATTTAAGTTCTCTAGTTGAATCGAAAAATCATGATTCTTCATTGATTGATTTGAAGCTAGGGAGATTAGTAGATTGTCAAGGTGTGGGGAGTGACAGTGATGCAAAAACATTCACTTCTGAATCTATGCCGATACATCAAACCGTGTTAGCCAAGAGATCCCGCACTTCTAGCTTACCTGCTTTGGCTCCTGTATGCCAAGTTTATGGTTGTAACATGGATCTTAGCTCCTCGAAAGATTACCACAAAAGGCATAAAGTCTGTGATGTTCACTCCAAAACAGCTAAAGTTATCGTCAATGGTGTTGAACAAAGGTTTTGTCAGCAGTGCAGCAGGTATATATTTTGGTTCCTTAGGAATTGAAATTACATTTCTATACTTCTCTTACAATCAGATGGTCATCTTCTGACTATATAAAGATCGTTATATTTGTTCGATTATTGACATACCCCATTTCTGTACTTTGATTTATTTGAATAGGAAATGTTGTTTGTAAAACCAGAAAAGAATTTAAGAGTTTTCTCAAATCAGACAAGCCATCAATACGTCTCGTATTATTTTACTTTCTTATGGTTTTCTTAGGGCTACTATGGATAAAATGATTTAAGAGTTTTCTTTCTCCAAATGCCGTCTAGTTTATTTGACAATTCACAATGCTCTGATCAATTAGTGTATATGATATTGATATAGAATAGATATGTTGAGATCTCACATTCGCTAAATATATGACCAAAGTGGTAGCTGAGTTTCATCTGGTAGCTCTAAATATATGCTCTAAATTCTAACATGGTAATATCTTAGAATTGTTGCTTAATTATGCTTTTTTTTGTTCTTGAATTAGGTTCCATCTGGTAGCTGAGTTCGACGATGGTAAGCGCAGTTGTCGCAGGCGTCTAGCTGGACACAATGAGCGCCGAAGGAAACCTCAGTTTGATTACATGACTAGTAAACAACACAAGATTCTTCAATCATATCAAGGTATGAAATATACATTCTGCTAGCATCTTCATTAAAATAGATAAGACAGCAAAATTTTTGTTAATAACCTCATCTGTTCTTTTGAGAATCTATGTCTGATAATTAGTTGCTGATATATATGCTTAAAACTCAATGTAGCCATGAACAAATGATATTAACGTGAAACGTTCAATACAGTTACCTAACAACTAGAATTATATTTCCAAATTGCCATCATGGTGTTTATGAGGATTTAGGTCTGGTCTATATATTCCATGCTAGGAATGAGATATTTGTGAAGAGATTATAAAATTTAGAACCCAAGTGGGAAAATATGACCTAACCATAGTAACAGAAAAAACCTTCGAAATCCATTATAAAAGTGTAGCATCCTTCATATGGACTTCGATCAAAATCTGTGACATACTACGTAAATTTCAGTTTTTAATAAGATTTAGTGAATCAAATTTTTGACGCATCATTCTTAGCAAGTATAACCACTTCAAAATATAGTAGAGTTGATAGATAGATTAGGTGCTAATCAGATATACCTCTAATCTTTAACCACCATATGTAATTTAAAAATCAGAAGGTTTCTCTTTCAGGAGGTTACTTAACCATATTAGTTAGGATTTTGTGTGAAGGTAGGGTCTATCTACATGTCACTACATATCGAAAGAAGATTGATAGGATAAATTTATTCTTCATTAAATTACAAATATAAAATTTGAATACTAGTGCAAGTTTTTTGTCTTTGTGATGTGGAGCCATATGATATATTTTTCTATTAGCTTATGGTATACAGGTTGTATAGCTGAAATCTCTCAAGTTGGTCCTCAAGGGAAGAGTATTAATCAGTTTTAGCATTTTCTATTAGTAGCCTCCGAGCCTAAATTATAAGATATCATGCAACTTGTCACTATAAGAGCAGATATGTCAAGAACTTTGTCAAATTATGCCTAACTAAATTTGTATGAAATATCAATCATTGGAATGAAATCATTTTAAAAAAAACTATACATGCCTTCATTTAATATTAAGATGTCAAAAATTTGGGTTAAGTAATGTGGATTTGCTTTCTCAATATAATGATACAGTTCCTGCCATGAACGTTAATTAAAACCTTGGAATCTAGAAAGATAGCATGCAATTTTTTAAACATTTCAAACAAAAGAGGCACATAAAGCTTTTTAAATTATGTTATCACACTCCATCTTTTAATTTTTGTGGTCCCAGGGAATGATGTGGACCATTTAACAAGTGTTTGTTTGCATCCATCTGAGTTTTTTTATGCACAAAGTTGAAGACAATCATACCAGTTTTGTAGGACTAGTTTTTCGCTATCGTGGTAGGACATATATTTTGCATTTCCACCATTATTTAAATCATTTATTCAATTCATGATTTAAATAGAAGGTCACTGTTGTTGGAATGTTATTACAAAGATAAAGCATGCATTATATAATAGATTACCGAATACCTAATAAATAAACTTGATGAAAATGTAAGATGTATTATACCCTAAGAGTAAAGTGTGTGTACTTAAGGCACTAGGGATTGTTACGATTACAACGAAGTGATGCAAAGTCTATCTGTTACAGTATCTGTCTTTCTGTTTGATATTTGGAGCTCCTGTCTGTTATAAGAGTTTAACAAGGATTCCTATGTAGATGTAAATTAGTTTTACACCGACGACATCCAATGAAAGCTCATTACATTGCCACATAAGTTCGCTTTATAACTGCATTTTAAAAACTAGGCAAAACCACACCACACCAGGGATTCTTTAACTTAATTTGAAGTTTTAAACTGGCCCTTTATTTTTTTAGATATAAAATGACGTTTAACTTTTTAAACGTCAAAATTGTTGGATCTTTAATGATTTTATGTCAAAAACAATGAAAAAATTGGAAAGAATATCATGTCTTTACATTTTTACTGTTATTCTGGTTTACATTTTAATGAGGTAACAATTCAGTACTGATAGTATAAATGTGAAGACATGATAGTTTTTCCATTGAAAATAACTGCAAAATTATGAATTTTCATTGGATAAGTTAAAGGACCCCTGGTGCAGTTACAGCTTAACAATAACTGCAAAACGATGTACTTTCATGTCAGTGTGTCTAAAAAAAACAACGTCCACTTTTCTCCTGTTATAATCTTGTTATTTCTAAAATAAATCTTCCCAATGGGAGCGTTGTTCCACACACATAGCAAAGAATCTAACAAATTTTCATGCACTAAATGTGCAGGTACTAACAACTTTTGCTTTCAAGACATATTTCAAAGTGGAATCCTTTTCCCAGAAAAGCACAATCAAATCTCTCAAAATGGACATATCAAACTGGAAGAGGACCCAATTTGCAGCCCTCAACTAGAAGAGCCCGCTACACACGGACACAAGTTATCTAGCCATGCTCTCTCTCTTCTGTCAGCTCAGTCACAGAATCCGTCGCACCAAGCAGCAGGAAATCCATCAGCTACTTCCAGTACTTTCTTTCGGGACATCCGCACGCAAGATAGAGGTGACCAAGTTTCTGAAACACCTTTGATGACAAGCTCTGTGAATAAACATGAACGAAATGAGTCTTTTCCATGTGGGATAAACTCTAAGGAAATTATTAAATCTGAACATGGTGCAACTGTTGATCTGTTTCAATTGTCTTCTAACCTTCAAAGGGTGGAGAAGCAAAGAAATTCTGTTTTGGTAAAATGGGAAAATGAAGATTGTTGTTTCTCAAACGTGTAAAGGCTTTTATAAGCCTAATGTGTCATGTAACTGATTCAATTTGTTGATACTTGTATTTTTATGATATATTTTGGTGAGATTTTTCTTACTTGGATAGACTTGTTAATGACTCAGTATGGATCAATGATAGGTAGAAAAATGAGGGATATCAATGTTGGTTGAAGTTGAGGGAAAATCCAACTTTGTAACACCAAACTCACTGGAATTAATTTTTTATTTTTTATTTTAAAAAGTGCGATATTGCCTAATGGTTGAATTGTCTTAAAATTTTGCTCGACTTAACTTGCCTTTACAATATCGGCTTGTAAAGTGAGAAGAATACTTTCCATTTATAAGACCATATCGAATACTTTCCATTTATAAGACCATATCGCATTCACTGCAAAACTTTTAAGACATACTCTTCATGCCGTCAAGAGGGAGTATCTACTATCTAGAGTGTGACTAGAGTGGCACATCAAACGAACTTTGGATAGGATTTGATATCTTCTTAAAATTTAGATTGTATCTAATATTATAATATTACAAAATCGACCTTGTATGATGACGAGTTCTAATTTATAGGTCTGTTTAGATTGACTTATTTGAGCTTATCTATTGTCATAAGTATGGACTAACTTACTTGAGCTTATATATTGTCATAACAATAAGCTCTTCAAACACTTATCATAATAAGCGTTTGTTCTATATTTCTTTTAATTTTTTTTAGAGAAGCTAAGAGCATGAGGGATCATAATATATTTGCATATTATAATCGTGATTATTATGTTTAAAAAAGGATTGTGCTTCTTAGGATTTTCATAAACAAAGATAGACAAGATAGATTATTCACTTTGTGGAAGTTTCAAATCAAGGACTTGGCCAGGTTCACACTTAAGATGCAAAATGGAATCAGGAAACTACTAAAAAGTAGAAGATATTATTGAGGCTATCTACTTTAGATTTTAAATATTAAGGTAGTTGGCCAATATCAATCGTCCAAGGAAACAAAGATAAGAATGTTTAAGGTTGGAGAAGGGATCAACATATAATAAGTATTCTGTTAAAAAAATAATATGAATTTATAAGTATATAAACAATTCTTGTGAAAAAAAAGTATATAAAATATTGGTTATACTAAAATAATTAATCTAGCTAAATTAAAATTAATTTAGCTCAGTATTCAAACGTAAACGTTAGCGTAATAAAAAGAGAAGAAAGACGGACATTTACTCATAGACTAGTACATATAAATGCATATGATATCCTTTAAAGGCAGTGTTACCTTTTGCAAATTTTACCAAAGTCTTCTTCAAATGGTCAAAAAGGTTAAGAGTAATCTTCACCATGTGACAATTAAAAGATTGTTACATTTAAAAAGAAATGTGTTCCAAATAAGGTATTGTTCCTCTTTACAGCTTCAGCACTTCACATAAGAAATTAGCTTGGAGCAGCCATCGAAAAAATATACCATGAATAAAATAAGCAAATTCCAGAAGCAACGTTGATTTTATATTCTGAGAAATGCAACTTGCAACTTTGCGGTGGATTCCATCATCACAAAGTTCGTGGTAAAATATTCTGAGAATACAAGTTCACGTGTGGTCGGTCTTCAATACTAACTAGGGAATTTCAATTATTCATTTGTTGATGTTTTCTTTGTAATAATATTCATATAATAAAATGTCAAGTAGGGCTTTAAACTATATAATCAATTGTCGCCACAAAAAATAAAAAATTGACAATCGTAAAATTGTTTTCTTTAGACGATAATCATCCAATTGTTGTATCTTTCTTTTGTTTTACTTTCTACGTAACATATTTTTAAATCGTATCATAAAAAAATAGGGTTTTGTCTTACAAGTGCAGTTCAGTTGGTAGCTACAGAGATAATTTATGTAGCGGTTGGAGTTCGAACCCCGAATTTCTCACTTCTCCACACTTATATAATATGTGTGAATCTAGTCACTAAGCTACTTGACAAAAATAATAAACCTCATTATTAATTGATTAAATCAACAACATACACAAAGAGGGTGGTATTTAGCATGGAAAAGAGAAATAGTTTTTCACCATGGGAAAGTGTAAATATTGACCATTCGATAAGATAGAGAACATAGTTTTATCATAGACATTCAACACTAATTTTGTTTCCCCGCACCCACTCACCATTGGCAGATTTCCTTCTTCCTCTCCTTCAATCCTTGGCAGTGACAGAAAAATAGATTTTTCAAAAACCATTCCCTACATTTCAATGGATTTATGAAAAGTGACAAGCTTTGTTAATGGTGTTTGAAGTTTGTAACTGATCCCCTGTCAAGAACACGATAAAAACTATTCATGCCAAAAATTCATTGGGCTTGTGGTTCTCTCTAACCCCTGAAAGCAATTCCTCCAATCTAAAAACCAAACCCAAATTCAATCCAAGGATTTTGTTCTATTATTTGTGATTGGTTCTTGAAATTTTGGGTCTTTATGTTAGTTTCGTTATTTGATTTCTCTGGATCTGTGAATTTTTTATTAATTGAAATTTGAAAGATGAGATTAAGTAAGTATAAGAGGTGATCAGCTCCAATCTGTTTAAACGGGAAGGAGACTCCTCATTTTGTTTTGGAGACAATCAATTCTTTGCCTTGAAAGCTTCCTGAAGCTTGAGAAAAAGAACCATATTTTTTTCTCTATCATTGAAATTTTTGCCATAATATACAAGAGGAAAAAACACAGACACGAGAAGGAGAGGAAGAAGCAGAGTTGGGACAACTAGTGGTTGGTGAGTGGGGCATGAGAAGATAATATGTAATCTGGTGTTGATTGCCTATGATAGAAGTATGTTCTCTACTTTATCTAATGGTAAAAATTAGTTTTCTCATGATGGGAAACAACTCTCCTTTCCCATACTTAACTCCACCCAAATAGAGGACTGGATCTGGAACATCCTCCATCCAGACCCTATTAGAGTCAGAGAGCGCAAGTTGATTGCATGTATAATATTGGAGAGGATTATTGGTGACGATTTGTATGAATATATGCATTGTTGTTGAGCCATATATTCATGCATACACGACTCATGGTGATGGATTTTATATCTGTATTGGTGACGTTTATGATGTTTTTGTTGCATCATGAGGTGACGACCTTGTTGTTGGTGATGGTACCGTGTGCATATAGAAGGTGTGTCTAGGTGCATAACATGTTTTTGCATGAGTCCTAGTTGCGTTTGCGCTTAGTGTTTGATGTGATTGGTGATTTACATAATTGTGATGTGGTGAATTATTGATGTTTATGAATAATGTTGAAGTTGAATTATCTTTTAATTTGAGTTATTTGAAGTTTAATTTGATGAATACATTTTCAATTAATTATGTTTGATTATGATGATGTGAAGCTAACCCCCAGTGGTTTGTGGTGGACCGCCTACCTATTTGTATGAATGGGTAGACGGCGTGCAGGATTAGTTAGATTGCTTGCTTGGTGAGAGCTTGAGGATAGCGGGAGCTACCTCCGTTATCTGTTTTTGGAGTCTTAGTTTAGGCTCTAATTTAGGATGTCAGTCTTTATGTTTATTCTGGATTGAATTATGTTGTTGAGATTTTACCCATATGTCGGGGTTGGAGATTTTATATGATGATGTATTTATGAGTTGATTACATGTATATTTTTAAGAAGTATGATATATATCCGCTGCGACTTTTTGAGAAGTTTTTGATATGCATGATTTGAAGTTTATTGAAGACATACGTCTATTTCATGAATATTTGTATTATTCGCATGTTTTATCGCTTTAATAGAAGTAGGGCGTTACACATTCCTAAGGTCTTCTAGGTTTGTAACATGGATTGTCACCAAGCAAGGGATCTATACCTAAAGTCTCAATTTGGCTTTACAAAGGATAATATCATATAAATCAAGGTAGGCTCAAAAAGGCTCAAGGGACCAAGCACTTCGCCTTAGTGTGTTCAAAACAAGACCAATCAACAAAATAAAGAAATATCGCAAGTTCTAGAAACAACAGTTGCATGGAACACTCATATATGTAAAATCGAAAAAAAAATAAAATTTAGGCTATGAACCTTACAAGTTGAGTTATCTGAGAGTTGTGGCTACCTATTTCATGTTGTCGTACACTTCCCTTTGAATCAATTAGGCGTCATCCTCCTTTGAACTTTTGGAGATATCATTGGTATAGCACTGTTATGAGATTGATAAATTTCCAAAAACAAACATATTCATTAATAATAAACAAAGGAAAGAATTACAAACGGGGGATAGAAATTAAAAACTGACTGACATGGTAACACAATATTCGACACCAAAAGAAAGTACATCAAACAAAACATCAAAATACTAGAAACATAAAATAGAAAGCTGAAAAGTAAACTGCTGCACTCCAAGTCCATCACTGCTCATCGTCCTCGGTATCCTCGGACTGCAATCAACCTTCTTACCCCTCACGATTGCCAAATCATCCTCCTTTCCATATGCATTAGCGAAGAACTCAAGAGCTATTGTGCGGTTGCTCTCCTTAATCACCATGTTGTTGAAGTGCTTCCACCCTAGAGCATTGATGGTGGTTTCAATCTGTGAGTAGCGTTGGAGATTGACAAAGTCAAATTTTCTCTCTCCTGCGAACTTTTAACCTTTTATCTTCTCAGATCTCTCCTCATTCTCAGGATCTAAAAATTTCTCATAAGTGGGTAGTTTTGGTGGTTGGGTTGGTTGAGTGTTACGGGTTCCTCTGGTTTGTTTGTGTGATGTGGAGGCCATTTGTGGGGTTAGGTTTTGATCGGTTGGATTGGTGAAGATTGTTGAGAGAAAATGGGAATTTGTGAATTAGGGTTTGATGAATTAGTGGTATAATGGTTTATGTGTGTGAAATTGATGGGTTTGGATGAATGTAATGAAATCTATGGTGAAGGTTTGGAGTTTATGGACGAATTTGAGAGGTTGTGAATGGTCTGGAGAAATTTTGGCAGAGGTTTGGTAAGAGTGAAATGAAAATTTTCGCAGCCTGTATATATAGGAAATTCAAATCGTGCCAAGTTTGGGTCCTAACGAGCCACGATGCACTCTATAACGGTCAACAAATTTGACAACGACCCACTCACATGTCGCGATGTGTACCAACGTGCCATAATCATAATTTCTGGGCACCAACATTCCACGATCATAAACCAACGTGCCACGTTCTTAGCACCTCCCAACAATCGTGCCACGATTTGAAGTTCAACATGCCACGAAATTTCCAGTGGCTACGGCCTTTGTTTTAGACTTCAAATCGTGCCACGATGGAGGTTCATCGTGCCACGTTTGTTTGGACTTGGAAAAAAATTTCTTTTTGTTTTCAGCTTTCAAAAATCTTTTTTTTTTTTTATCTGTAAAAATGCATAAAATAAATAAAAACAATACCTGAGCGGATCTAAAATCTGATGGGTTGCCTCCCACCAAGCGCTTCTTTATCGTCACTAGCTTGACTTCAGATGACTCCTAAGGGTCATTTAACACCACACCTGCTCTTTCTTTTGGGAGTTCACCTCCAAGGTAAGGTTTTAACCTTTGAGCATTTCCCTTGAAAGTAACTTGTTCTCCAGGCTTAACCAGTTCTACAGCTCCATATGGAGAGATGCTTTCAACCATGAACAGACCAGACCACTTGGATTTTAACTTCCCAGAGAACAATTTCAACCTGGAATTAAATAGCAAAACAAGTTTTCTAACATAAAACTCTCTCCTCACCAGACCCTTGTCATGATACCTCATGGTTCTCTCTTTGTAGATTATGGCGTTCCCATACGCACACAACCTCATCTCTTCCAGCTCATTAAGCTTTAAAATCCTTTTCTTACAAGCTAAAGTTTGATCAAAATTCAGGGCTTTGATAGCCCAATAAGCTTTGTGTTCTAACTCCACTGGGAGATCACATGCCTTCCCATAGACTAACTGATAGGGCGACAAACCAAGGTGCGTCTTATTGGGCTACCTTGTTTCAACATCATTTAGAACCCTACTAAGATAGTAAATGGCTCTTTCTACGCCATTTTCATCATCTTGTGCTAGCATACTTCCTATTGTATTATCCGAAGCAACTATATACAATTTCATTACTTTATCCCTAAGGGGAGGTAACAAAATAGGCGGGTTCATCAAATAAGCTTTGATGTCATCAAATGCTTTTTGATGTTTTGGTTCCCATTTGAAAACATCTTCTTTCTTCAGCCGTAGCAGTGGTGAGAAGACTTCAGTCCTACTGCTTAGATTCGAAACGAATCTTCTGAGAAAGTTGATTTTTCCCAACAAAGATTGAAGCTCTTTCTTTGTTGAAGGCGGTTTTGTCTCCAAAGTTGCCTTTGTTCTGTTTTGATTAATTTCAATGACTTTTTTGTGCACAATAAAACCTAAGAAATCGCCTGCACGCACACCAAAGGCACATTTCAATGGATTCATTTGCAATCCATATTTTTTCATTTTTTCGAATGATCTTTGAAGGTGATTTAAATGATCCTTCTAAGAAGATTATTTAACAACAATGTCATCTGTGTAAATTTGCATAAATTGTCCTATAAAATCATGAAACATAGAATTCATTGCTCTTTGATAGCAAGCACCAGCATTTTTTAGACTAAAAGGCATTACTATGAATTCATAACAACCTAAAGCCCTTGGACATCTAAAAGCAGTCTTAGGAACATCTTCTTCAGCAATATATATTTGATTATAGCCATAATAGCCATCTAACAATCTTAAATATTCATGGCCTGCTGCAGAGTCAACAAGCATTTATGTCACTAGCATAGGGTATTCATCTTTTAGGGTAGCTAAGTTTAAGTCTCTCAGATCTATACAGACTCTAAGAGTCCCATTTTTCTTAACAACATGAACAATATTAGCTAGCCAATCTACATACCTTGCAAGTCAGATGAAGCCGCATTTTAGCAATCTCTCGATTTCTTTATTGATCTTCGACTGGATTTGTGGTGCAAACCTTCTTGGAGTTTGTTTCACTGGATTTTTGTTAGGTCGAATTGGTAACTTAAGTTCTACTACATCTCGATTCAAACCTGGAATTTCATTGTAATCCCAAGCGAAGCACTCTTTGTATTTCTTCAACGATTCAACAATTTGAATTTTGAAGTCTTTGTTAATTTTGGTGCTAATATAAGTTGGTCTTTTCATTGAACCATCACCTAAATCAACTTCTTCCAAAGAGCCTTCATTTTCTCAGTTGATCCCATTGGATCCGTCTCGAAACCCAAAGGTTCATTATCATAGATACAATCTAACCTTTGGCTTTCAATCGCACTAAATCAGAAATCATCATCAACATCTTTGATTGATCTTTCTATTTTGATCTTGGCTTCCAAAGCCGTTTTTTCATTGTTCTCGGCTACATAAGCCGTAATCTTTTCCCAAAAATTGGGTTCAGTCGTCATCAACGCTAACATCTTCCCACCCAAATGGTAAGGCTCCAATTTCAGGATGCCTCAAGGCTGGGGTGTTTGGATACATAGAGGCTCTAGTCCTCGTCATATCACCTTCAACACATTCCTTCTTCCAAATGAAACCATCTCTTGGATGCAATTTCATTGACCAAAGGAAATTGCCATGGTTCTCATAACCAATCGCAGAAATAGGGCATGGCCCAATCCTAGCTAACTGTTTGTCGAAGGTCTTCTTTGTGATGGTTGCAACTTCGGCCACAAAGTAACTTTGGTCTGCTTCAATATTTTCTAGCACACCATTTTCTTTCCAAAGAGAGAGTCTTTGGTGCATTGTTGAAGGAACAGCTCCAACACCATGTATCCACTCTCTGCCAAGTAGCAGATTGTAGTTAGCTTTTGACTCAACTACCAAAAATAAAGTTTGCCTTTTGATAGTCCCTACCACTAGGTTAACTTCAACAGCACCGAGGGAACTTCCAGATTTCCCTTCGTAGTTGCAAAGAACTACATTTTGTGGCTTCAAATCAGCTTCTGACAAGCTAGTCTTTTTTAAGAGACAGTGCGATAATAGATTTACCGTTGCACCTCCGTCTACCAGCATCTTCATTATCCCAACATCGTTAATCTTAGCTTGGATGAACAAAGGTTTAAGATGATGTTGCATGTGATGATTAGGTTTTTCGAACATAGCTTGTTGTCCTTCTACACAACCATTATCCATCACGTAATAACATTTTGGCTGGTGAGCCGTCATTTCTTATATGAAATCCTCTTCATCCTCCATAACCTCTGATATAACGTCATATTCAATCGGTAGCATTGATACGACAAGAATTATATTGATGCTAGCTTCGGAATTAGTGAAATTTGAAGTTAGTTCTTGATCTTCGACCGAAAGGCCATTCTTCACAACTGAAAGTGGAGGAAAGATTCTCTCAGAAGCAGGCTTTCTAAGCGCGCCGAAAAAAGTTGGCTCTTGGCTCTTCCCTCTATCTGTTGAACTATATGGCTAGACGAAAACCAAACTAGAGGGGGGGTGAATAGCGCTTTTGAAAAACTTTTCGGAGATTTAGTGAAAAGAGATTTTAACAAAATTGACTATTTGAAATGTGCTTGAACAATCACAAACAATGAATTAACAAATATCAAATATATGTGGAACAAGATTTTATCTTAGAATTGAGAGATTCACGATACAAATCTTTTTAACACAATCAATTATTAACAAGCCTTGAACAAGATACAAAACAATATACAATTTCAAACAAACCTATATGACAATAAATCTAATTATCAATTGAAAACACAAAACACATGAATTTGACTAATTGAATTGGTATTCCAATTAATTGATCCAAGGGAAATTGTTTTAACCTAAATCAAATGGATTTAGATTAATCTTTTAAGAAAACACAACTTAGATCAAAACTAGCAATTTACTAATCAATTATTCAAATAATCAAGTGCTATATTAAAGTAGAGAGAGAGAGAGAGAGATAGAGAGAGAGAGAGAGAGAGAGAGAGAGAGTGAGAGAGAGAGAGAACACCGATGTTTATAGTGAAGGTGAGAAAAACACAAGAAGGGGGGTTGAATTGTGTTAGCTTTTTCTTCGTTTTCTCCTACTGAAGTCACTAATCAGAAGCAGATAGAATTCAGCTTCTGATGTGATGATCAGAATCTAAATGCAGTGGATAAAGAGAGAGAGAGAGAGAAGAAAGACACAAAGCAATTATACAGGTTCCTTCCACAAACCGGAAGTAGTCCTGTCCCCCTTGCACTTCGAAGGAGAGTTCACTAAAAATGTAATATCTGATTACAACTGCTCACTGCTACAACTAGCAAGAGGCTTCAAATTACTCAAACACAACTATAAGAGATTTCCTATGCTCAAGAACAAAATCAAGAGACTTCCTATGCTCAAGCACAACTGCAAGAGACTTCTATTCAAACAGAATTACAAAGAAATTTGTTTGAGGTTGAACACTTGATATACAATCAGTGGTGTTCACAAT
>Ga0228711_1005539_pt1 | contig 19187 bp, 9 predicted proteins | sample MedpolnodulmetaG_2_FD_177996 | JGI IMG/M metagenome (GOLD analysis project Ga0228711, IMG submission 177996) | Root nodule microbial communities from Medicago polymorpha collected in Santa Monica, California, United States - brown nodules | ecosystem: Host-associated > Plants > Roots > Nodule...
TGTTCCTGTCTTAGTAAAACACTCAAGAGCACAAGTTAAATACCAAGGAATTAATCAAAGTCCATTAATTCTTTAATCATATTGGTTTATTATCTTTAAAATTAATTAGGGATTTTGCCTCAACAATTAGGGTTGTTCTTTGTGAGCTTGTTGAAGCTAATTTCTTGTAACCCATTTGTATCTCCTTGTAAGAACTCATTGATAGTGGATTGGAGAGATCAATCTCTCCCCCAGATTAGGTCAAGTTGGACCGAACTAGGTCAACAATCTTTGGTGTGTTATATTTTCTTTACTCTCTTTATCTTGTTTATTTCTTGGTTGGATTGTGATTTTGCTATGCACTTGTTGTTGTTGCTTGTGGTTAACTTTTGGTTGTTGATTGCCATTAATACTTACTCCACACATCATAGTTTGTATTGGTGTGAAATTTGAGTCCTAATTCACAACAGATAGTACTAACGCGAACCTTGCCCTATCAAAAGTGTAGTTTCTGAGGGTTATACTTGATGTGTTCGCCCCCACGATCGCACGGAGAGTGCGAGTTTCGAAACTAGAAAATAAGTATTTGGAAAAATTGTTCTTGCTCGCTTGAATTCGTGTACACACTTGACTTGCTGTTGAATATTGTACTCTCCATCTCCCGTCTGTTTTGTTGCCTCTATTGTCTTGTTATGAAATTGTGTATTAATAATAATGAGCACTTCAATAGATTCTTCTTAGCCTACAACTGAAGCATACTCCAATCACAAAGTCATCATATTCTCAATCCAAATGATCACTCTATATGATCTTCTCTAGATAAGATTCCATATTAATGGGTTTTTTTTTTTGTTTATTTATTCTTTCAAAAAATATATACTATACCATAGAGAGAGAGTATAAGGATACTCCAACCCAAATGTACACATAATTATTAATTTAATGAACAACAGACTCCACCTAAACGTCTTCCACCTTTGACTTAGCCAAAATCATCTTCCAAATACAACCTAAACGCTCAAACAATACATGAGAGGTCAGTTAGAAAATAATACACTGATTTCTAAAATTCTAGATATTGCAGATTGGCAAATTGGAAAATAAGCAAGAAGCAAAAGTCTCTGCAATTCATCTTGCTTGCTCTACAAGAAACCAGAATAACAGTTGTAACCACTTTGTGACAGACTGCCACATCAGCACAGTTAGTTGGCCACATAAGCATAGTTAGTTAGACAGTCAAACTACTTTTCAGGCATTTTTCTTACAGCTGTAATCTAGGATTAGAGTGGTTAGTTAGCATAAACCCTCACCATCTCTATAAATAGCGCATATACATACATTGACCAATAACAAGTTTACATTCTATCAATTTCTATGCTTGTTCATCTTCAATCTTGAGTTACTTCATACCAGATAATCCAACTACAAATTACCAAATGATAATTAGTCCTTTTGTTGGACTTGATAGATTTCAACTTACATACACATAATTACTTTTTACTAGGTAAATATTTACAAATATATTCTAGGAACTATATTGGGTTTGACCTACATGTTGTGCTAGGTAACACAATTTCACTTGACACCACCTCAGATGAAAGCGCAAATGTAGGAACAATGGTGTTCTAACTGGACCAATTGGACATGGTCCTAATCGAGCTTCAAGTCCGACTTCACTTAATATTGATCTCAAGATCAATCTTTTAGGTGTATTGAGTAAACTACTTTAGCGTAACACCTCATCCAAAATTTCAGATTGCACACTTTAACAAAGAAATTTATAGACTTTGGACTATTACTATATTAAAAGTAATAAAGATTCCACTATCAAAGTGTAACGCAAGTGGTTGACACGCAATATGTTAGTATTGTAAATTCCAGGGTACCAAATTTGATTCCTACTAAAAAAATTATAAAAATTCCAATCAAGCGTCTCTTAATAAGTGATCCTTTTATAAAAAAAAGGTCATGTGTTAACTTGTGCCCTAAAGGCACATGTTAAGGAATCCAAAAAGAGCAACTTTGAATTGGAAAACATGATATTTTAACTTTTTAGAAGTTGACTACACGACTTTTAATGCGTATATTTCTATAATGAGTTCTTTAACATGTGTCCTTGAGGGCACAAGTTAACATTTGCCATAAAAAAAATATCATACTAAAATAACAGACCCTTATCACTTTTCAATGCAATATTAATTACTTTTTTTCAATTATAACTCTAATTAATATCACTTTCATCATTCTCAATTCAATATATTCCGTTTTACATTTATGATAATGGAAAATGTACCAATAACAAAAGCACTTAAAAGTTAAAACCATTTTTCTTTCTCCTTCACTTATACATTTTTAGGACGGAGGGAGTACACTAATGCTTAGGAAACTCCAATATATGTGTTTCATCATTAAGAGTCCGTACAAATCTAATTAAGCTAAGAAATCTAGTTAAATTGCACATTTTTAGGTGATACTTGAAACCAAATGAAACGCTTGATGAAATAATGAAGGAGTCAATATTAATCACAATTGCAAATGCAACATCGAGTATCAACTATAGAGGGTCGTCAGGCACATTTTCAATCGGAATTGTCAATGTTGCATAAATGATGATCTATGTTTGTTTTTCCCTGTAACTTTTAATATAACAACTCATTTATAGTTCAAAAAGACATTGAAAAAATTGACTATGGAACCATTGAGATTGCCATATATAGGTCCCCCGGTATTATTTATTAAACCAGTGACAGTGGTTTGGTTGTCGCTCGTAGAAGAATCACCAGCGCAGGAAGGAATAGGAGGATAAGCCTTCTTCATAGCTACCACAGCCTCTAAAAGCGAAGAGTGTCGTGACGTACCAGTTAATGCACACATAAAACGACGTCTCTCAACATCATACCAAATCTGCAACATAACCTTTGCTCTGCAGTACCATACAAGTATGTCACAAACAAAGCATCTCCATGTGCCTCCGTACCATGCTTTGTAACGAGAAGAAAACCGCATCTAACACGTGGAATTCCATATCCGATGCTAAATTGCCCTGCGTCTTTGTGTACTTCTAAAGCATTGCCTCTGTATGTGAGATCAAAGCCGCTAGGGGTGGGCAAAAAAACCAAAAACTGAACTGAACTGTTCCGAACTGAACTGAACAAACAAAAAAAAATTGAACCATTACTAACAGTTCTGAAACTGAACTGAAATAGTTCAATTCAGTTCAAAACAGTTCAATTCGATTCGAAACAGTTCAGTTCAGTTCGATTCGAAACAGTTCAGTTTAGTTCGAAACAGTTCAGTTCAGTTCGGTAACTAAAATTCAATTTCATTTGTTTTTTTTTTATATTTTTTTCAAAGGTATTAATAATAACAGTTCAGTTCAGTTCGGAACAGTTCAGTTCGGTTTGAAACAGTTTAGTTCAGTTCGAAATGCAAACAGTTCAGTTATTTTAAATTTAGCAAACAGTTCAGTTCGGTTCAGTTTTCATCCACCCCTAAAAGCCGCCCATGCCACCGCCTTGGCAGCAAGCCTTTAATGGAGGAATAAGTACACTGACTAACTAATAACAAACTATTAACTATAAGTATAACTACTGATTAAATAACTATATCGGTCTCTACCTTGTTGTCTACTGTGGTTCCTTCATCGTCAAAAGTGTAGTCCCGGAAGGTGACAACTGCAGTTTCTACCCCAATGATGGCACGAAGGGTACAAGTTCTTGAATCTGGAGTTGACACTTTGGTACGTCTTCGCCATCTGCACTCTTGGACACATCAGTTCTCGATATGTTGTTGCTGCTGCTGGTGCTTAGTGTCCTCCTCATCTCTATTTCTAAAAGTATTAGTTCAATTTAATTTGTTTCCTTCTTGCTATGAGTTTGTTACTTTGTGTACTATAATTAAGCAGCTGAGTTAATTTTTATTAGCTTAAAATGGAAGCATAGTACTATAATTCCTATCCATATTACATTTTAGATTCGATCCGCCGGTATATATTAGTGGGTTTCCTTTTTGTTTTTTCAACATCTTTTATTCTCTTTTTCATGTATTTATGATTCCACTCCTTTATCAGGAGTAATACGTATTTGCATCCTTTGCAGCAATACACACCACTCCAAAGTTGTTAGGTCTAAATTGAGTATGTTTTTATAATTTCTCTCTTAAATTAAAGAGATTCAACTGTATGATTTTTTATGTTTTAACTTTTGAGGGACTAAGTAAGCAGTGACTAATATGTATAACTAGTAGTAATATTAAGAGAAATGATTGGAGAAATGATTGGAGAACATAAAAGTTGACATCGGACACCGTATTTTCATTGTTTGGTATACGTTTTGTGTTATTTTAGAGACAAGTTGATGCTTATTTTAGAGAGAAATGGATTAGACACCATAAGTACTATTGAAATGGTGTTAGTGAAAGAATGAATAAAATACCTGGTGAAAGAATTGGATGTTTCATGTCACAACAAAGCTTCCACAATCGTTTTGGGATGAAGCATTGAGCACCATTGTACATGTCCTAAATCTTTCACCATGTATACACATGCAATATGAAATACCAGACATAATTTAATCATATAAAAATGTTTCTTAAAATTATTTTTTTAATAAGCCAAACTATCCCACTGAAATTGACACCAAGGAGAATCGAACATGAGACTTTGAGAGAAGCAAATTTCAATGTCTCAAACTAACATCATCATATCAACCCAAGTGGCTATCTAGATGAAGTTGAGTTCATATTTTATAATCCTGCTATAAAGAATCATATTAGATGTTACGATGTTGAGTTCATGAAAGACTAACGACTGAAAGACATTAATAGAGTTAATGGTGATTATCAAACTCGTGATGAAAACCATGAAAATTGTGACGACGAACATGTGCAATCAAATGTTGAACATGTTTTACATGGAAAATCCACCTGAGTAAGAAAATATTTAAGAGGCACATTGCTGAAAGACTCGTTGTTCTAATTGATGTTAGAGCACCAGTATTGATTGAAAATATAGAATAAGGAAGACTCAACTCAATGGTCAAGATTGAGATTTTGCAGCATGCTTGTTGGAATGACTATTAATCCCACTTTAGTCGCAAGAGTTATTGAGTGAGTATCTTCTCAAGTGGGGAGCTCACACACATATTAAAAGAGTGAGCCATGCCAAATAGTGTACAATGGGTACTAGTTAAAAAAGCAAAATATAAAAATTTTGATTGAAAATAACAATTTTTAAACTTTTAAAAAGTTGAATTAAGTTCCTTAAAAACTTGTATCAGCTGAATACATATTTTTCATGAAAATACTCAATATCTGTTTCATTAAGAAGTTCATAAGGGAACTCTTTAACATAAAAACATTTTCTTAAAAGAAAAAAGAAAAAAAGAAATGTCTGTAAGATAAAAGGGATAAAATTGCTCAAAATTGCTCTTCTCGCTTTCAAAATTACTCATTTCTTAATTCAGCGTGAGTTAATTTAAGAATGAACAATTTTAAAAGGGAAAAGAGCAATTTCCTAAATAGCTATCTCTACAACAAAAATGTTATTTGAACACTTTTTTTCAAACTTTTCTTAAACTTTTTAAAATTAAAAAAAATCATTTTAATTGTAGAAAAGGTTTTTTGTAATGCAAAAATTTAGTTGCTTCATTAATCAATTTTACGAATGCATTAACCACATATATTTTTTGGTTAATAAAGTAGTGAAATTGTTTGACAAAAAAAAAGTAGTGAAATTGTTTTATGACCCAACTCAGATATCCTCCTTTGTATTAAAAAAAAGTTCATCCTTGTGTACTATAAATTAAGCAGCTAAGTGATTCTAAATATTAGCTTAAAATGGAAGCATAATATACAATCATTGTTCATCCTTTTGTACAAGCTTTGGACTATTAAAATATTTATCCACATATTACATTTTAGAATTCGATCCGCTGGAATATATTAGTGGGTTTCCTTTTTGTTTTTTCAGCTTCTTTTATTCTCTTTTTTTATGTCTATGATTCTACTCCAACATCAGGAGTAATACATGTTTGCATCCTTGCATTGAAGCATTACACACCAAGATCTAAACTGAGTATGTTTTCAAAATTTCTCATTTTTAAATTATTGGAGGATTCAACTTTATAATTTTGTAAATGTTTTAATTTTGAGGACTAGACTTAGAACTAATATTTATGCCTAGATACTAATATTAATGATCGGAACATATGACATAGTTTTACGTGGAGCATTACATTGATCAAACCCTTTCATTTTTTTTAAACATGTTAGTATGATAATGAGAGTGGAGATCGAATATCGATCTTTTTATCACTCCGCTCATTAACTCTTTCATTATAGCTACTACGTTAATTTTATATTCTCTATCAAACTTTTTCATATAATAGGATCAATAACATGTTGAAGCATTCTCAAAATTAACTCATCCCATTGATCAAATGTCCTTCCATTGATTACTTTTCATCTGTCAACTCCCACTCTTCATAAAGCGTTACCCCAGTTTCTAACATCGATTGGTCCAATGTCTGATTCGTTTGTACTTTGTAGTACTAGCGCGAATCTTGATTTCCACTCCTGTTCCTTCCCTATCAAAAGTGTAGTCTTTGTAGAAAATTGATTATAGAAGTGTAAATTTGATTCTAACATGTTTGATTTCTTTCGAATAGAATTGATTTTACCTTAAGAACTAATTATGCTTGAAACTAGGATTTGTAGTTTTTGATTCTAAAGTTGATTTTTACACGAACGTATAGTTCAACTCACTTTTGTCCAAATATTTTTATCTGAATGTATTTAAACACAAATTACTTTACATTCAACTCACTTTTAGTTAGAATTAATTCTCTTAAAATCAATTTTCATCACTCCAGAACCAAACATACACTACATGTCATTCGACTCATTCCATAGTTTGACAATTTTTTTTCTAGAGATACAACAAGGAAATGGTTGATTGAATGAACAGAACGGCCAAATAAAGTTTGAAATTTAGGCGAAGCATACAAAATTAGGATCAAAATCATCGTCTTACAGATAGACAAATAAAAATGATTAATTAGGTGAAGCATTTGCAGTGTAGAAATGTTTTATGTGATTTTACTGACAACCCTTATATTTAGACACACTATACATCAGATAGACTTCTGAATACATCCAAAATGCAGTTTTGCTAGTTTCATTGAATGAATCAGTGCCGCACCATTGGACATTGTGGATGTTTGTTTAAAACCTTTATAAAAATAAACAAAGATATTTGTAAAAACCAAATTTCGTAACATCTATTTGATACATAATTTTAGTTTATCTCTCTTTTTATCTCATCTAAAATCTATTATATATATCATATCACTCTCTATTTTATTTTATTTTTAAGTGTGTATGTTTATATAAAATATTCAACAAACATTTTCCTAAAAAATTTATTCTTACTTGTTAATTTGCATATGTGTTCACTAATATTCTTACCATGAAGCCTAATTTTAAATGAGTGAATTGACTCAAATAGTTAAATCGTTTGAAAAGTTTGAGTTTGAATCTTGACAAAAGATTATCAACCAAGTGAATTAACTCGGGTGGTTAAACCGTTTGAAAAAATACAAGTTCAAATCTTGACAAAAAATTATTGGTCAGATTTTACCTACCTTTCAATCAAGCTCAAGATTACCAAAAACTCTTGAAAACCGGAACATTAAGACAAAAAATATATATATAATTTTTCACTCCACAACCAACATAAAACAAGCTTCATATTAACTCCTTTTTCAGTGAGTCACTCTTTAAACATTTGAACTAAGAATCAATGCTGAGTTAGCTCACTTTTACCACTCACATCCCTTGTTGAAGTATTTATGCTACGTCCATCCAAACAAACATAGATTTTGTCAACCAAAATTTAAAAAAAAAACTAAAAAGAAAGTGTGATTGGACACTAAATTAATTTTTATTGAATTGAATCTATAAAACAGATTCAAAAGCATCTTAGTTCATGTTGCATTGCATCAAGTACTATAGCTTCTGAAATTGGATGATCTACTATTGTTGTATTCGTATTGCAGATCATATGGTAGAGCCATAGAATAAGAAAAAGCAAAGCATATATAGACAAGAGCCACAAACTTCAATGTCGAACAAATGACACATCCAAAATTGTAAATAAAATTGAACAACCTATGGAGTAATTTTGCCAAATTTATAGTATGAAGTGTATAATAAGTTAATCATTCTATATCTTGCTCCTAAACAAGCAATAAGAAAGACAAGTAAACAAACTTCAATTAAAATCAAAACTGCAGAAGAAAAAGAAAGAAGCTGTAGCGGAAGAATCAACTTTTGCATTGAAAGTAATATATAATGTATCTGAAGTCCAGATCCAAGATCTGAATGCATTATTCTATGGGAGTCCCGAGGACATTATTCAAAACACTCATTTCATTCAAATAAATAAATCACTATTATGTACGCGCATAACGCACAGAAATCCGCTCTTGGATGGGGCTCCTGCAAGAAGGACAATCTTGCATTCCCTGCTTCTCATGGAGCTCATTGCACTTTGTGCAAACAACTTGATGAGCACATGGAAGAAATACAACAGACATCTCTTCCGAAAGGCACATCACGCACTCCCTTTCCCGTTTCACACCTCCTCCATTCATAGAGAAGTTATTTAACTTTTGAACCAGTTCTGAAATAGACGCGGTGTGGGGTTCATCAAAACCAGAACCCTTTTTCGTGTCCTTGAAGCTACCGGCATAGCTTCCATCGATTCCTCTTTTTAGTGCTGCAATTTTTGAAGAGTCGGACTTCTGTCTTATTTGTGCAATTTCTTTTTCAAGTTTCTGGATGTCATCTTTGTATCTTCGCAGCTCCTTCTCCGCTTCCAATTTGATCCTCTCCTCCTTGGTTCTAGCCGACTCCTCGATTTGTTCTCTTTCTTTTCGTATAGAACTGACCATGGAGAGAAGTTCTTCTGTTTTCAATGCTGCCTGCCGCCGTTTAGCCTGTGATATTTTTCCTTTACAATGAGAACAGACCCAGTAACACAAACTCATTAAGCACTCACAGATTGAATGTGTTTGCATCTGTGGAATCTCACGAGTGATACGTGCGTACCAAGTGATTCATTTAACATTACCCACCCATTCAACAAGGAAATGATGTTGACTGTTCAGTCATGCATTTGAATCACTTATACGTGTCACTGCGTGTGTCGGTCAAAACTTATTTCATTTAATTAAGAGCATAAAATGAGTGTGGGAAAGTTTTGAAATTTTCAGATAACTACTTAGGTATAAAGGCTTGTATACCGAAGCCCCCCATGAGAACAAACAACAGCTTGAGTAATACGTGTTGGTATTAATACCTGGTGAAGAAAAAATGCATGGCAAAGCAGTTGGAATAAAACAGGATATAGTATATTAAAGCCACATGAAAACAAATAACAGCTTCAGGAATAAATGTTGGTATTAATATCTGGTGAAGATGAAACGCATGGCAAAGCATTTGGAATAAGCATGATAAAATATTACCTCGAATTGCTCCGCTTGCACTTCGGCTTGCTTTGATTCCTTCGATATCTGTGCCAATTTGTTTTTTTCAGTCATTAGCTCTTCCTGTAACAACGATTTCTGATTCTCCCATGAATGAAACTTCATTTGGGTCTTCTTTTCCCTCTTAGAGACCTCTTGAAAGTTTGTTGCTGATTCTGCCGCACGTAACTTAGCAGCCTCCATCTCTTTCCTCAATGCAGCATTCTCCATCTCGAGCTTCCGTACTGCAGTATTAGCTCGTTCCACTTGTCCACCTGCTTTACCCAAGGCATTTTCCATCTCAGAAAGCTTTTTCATGGTGTTTTCTTCAAGGCATTGTTTCTCCTTCTTAAGTCGTTCAACTTCTTCTTTCTCTTGCCTTAGTGTCTTAAGCTCAGCCTTGTCCTTACTCAGCCGACGAGCAGCCTGCATCACCTTTTGATTTGCCCACTCTGTCCATTCTTGAAGTTCATTTTGCAGCTCCCGAACCCTCGGAACCATCTTCAAAATCAGCTCATCTTTTCTATCTTGGGGCAACCATTGTCTCATGGACTTGTCATATGGTATCCCCACACAACTACTACTATGTGACTTGTTACTACAGCAGATAGGGGATATAGAAGAATTGCCTTTTGAAGACAATGAAAGAGAAAGGTCAGTGTCTGTAGCTGATAATGCATCTGGGGGACTACTGACTGCTGGTATAGGATTTGCTTCATGCTCTGAAGATGAAGAATCAGCTGCACGAGAAATAGTATCACTAGAATCCACGCTAAATGTAGGGGTAGATGGTCCATTATTAGATGAGAAATTGGTGTTATGATTGTTTTGAGTGACATCAATTCCCACTGCCTTGCTTATGTTTATAGAAGCACTCTTTAAGTTTATGGCAGTAGATTCTGATACTGATTTAAGTTTTTTATCCAAGATTAAACCACTCAAACCACTCAGCTTTCCTCCTCTTGAAGACCCTTTAGACCCGTATGTCCGATAACTTTTTTCCACATGGATTGACTTCTGACGAAAAATGTACTCCCTCTTGGTGCTACTCGAATGGACCTTTCTAACAATCCCACATTTTTCGTGTAGCAGGGGAGGTTGAGAGGTTCCAGAAGCACTAGATGACTTGTCAACAGGATGACATCCAGAATTAGCACCCTGTTTTTCCAAGAGTCCACCGCGAATTTGAGAATTTTCTGCCACAACGGATTTCTCAGATTGAGTGCCCGGGGGAATTGAATTACAAGGACTTGGAAGACTCAATTCCGAACTTTTTGTTTCAGCTTTTGATTGTGATTCAGTCTGGACAGAAGAAGAGCCATCACCAATGCCATCGCTGCATAAACTACTTAAAGGGTCACCATCCATTGCACAAGCATGTGACACGTTCATGTCACTGATTAACAAACACCACATTGCATCTCCGAAACTGAAAAATGGCCTAACCTCTTGAAGAACGCAAACCAATTCGGCCAAGATGTAATTCTGAAGCTCGGCTAAATCTTTAAAATAGTGCTCTCGTGAAGGATCAAACTCTTGACCGTTTCTCAAAAAAGCTAAAGTGTTGTCAACTATATTAGACACAGTGTCTTTGCATCCATAACAGATGCCAGGTCTTAACATAGCCTTTGTAGCAACATCTTCAGTGTAGCCACAAGCAACAATTTTTTTTATTGCACTCTTGAAAATGGTTTGCAAATTGCTCAAGACAAGTTCTTGCAACTGAGTTTCTGTGTGATCACTCCAATCAGCGCCATGGGACTCAACCACTTCTAATTCCTCCTTAGGCTGGCTAAGCCTAACCTCAGATGAAACTGCAGGGCTAGATAATCCAAGGTCAAGCTTCAAGCCATCAGAACAACCGTGGCTAACACTGCACAAGTCAGAAGCTGTGACTTGCCCAAAACATGGGGTAATTTCGACTTTTTCAGCAGAAAATTCATAACTTAGGCTCTCATGTTGAAGTGAAGATATACTCTTACTTGATTCCCCTAAAGGTGGATCAGCCCTGAATTTTCTCTTATTTCTACTTCCTTTTTCTTGAACAGAAACCGAAGAAGACATTTGACTGTTACCACTGACAACCAGTGATGCCATTTAGCTGCAAACAAATCAAAAGAAGTTAATAGCTGCTATAATATTTCTCATTTAGATTACAATCACAGGTTGATTAGCTTCAGGCCTTATTTACATAGCTTGAAAGAAGTTAACATTCTTGCTCGCTGTTTACAATGCAGTTAGTCATACAATTTCTGAATTCTAAAACTCGCTTCGTATAGCTGTCTAATAATGATGGAATAATATTTGCACAGATGAAATTTTGCTAATAACATAAACAAGTAGAGCTAATAATGATCGTGCAGAACACATAAGAAGAAAGTACAAGATTCTTATTCATAATAGAAAATTACATATATTAATTATGTCAACAATACAAGTTAAGATTTCTATTTATCTCATATAATTGATCCGTACAATGCACGGCATACACACTAGTAAACAAAAAAAAAAGTAAAAACTTATGAACACACTCATCATGATTCATAACTTTATCCAGCATCAATTCACAAGCATTCAAAATCCACTGATTCCAAAACCAAGTACTATCGAAAAGTAATGGCAAAATGAAAATCAACAAGGTAAATTCACAACAAATTTGATAGCATTATCAATCAACAAAAAGGGAGCATAAAAAAAGTATGAGTAATAACTAATAACTAACACTTGATTATAAGATAATGCATTGTATATGAATTTAAGAAGTGAAAATTTATTACCTCTAAATCTCAGTAATACAATCTACGTTGAATAAATTCCTGAAACAATCAGATTAAAAAAACAATGAAAATTAATATTAATAACACTGCCCAAAAACATGCACAAGTAATCTCAATAGAGCAAACCCAGTTGAAAAAAATTAAAAACTGAAACAACCCAATTGAATTCAATTACATAACAAAGTTTCAAAGTCAATCACAGATCAATAAATCGATCTAAAAATTTCATTTTTAATATAAATTCAATTCCAGAAGATCCCCAATTGAAGAAAAATTCAGAGTTCTGCAATCAGTATTTGAATCAATCGATACGTACCCGATTGAAGAAAATTGACAAACAATCAAACGTAAGATCGATCTTAGAACATCGGAGAATCAGAAAGAAAAATCAATGTTTTTTTTAGGTTTTTATTGTTTTTTTTCTTTCTCCTCTGTTTATTTTATTTTTTGTGCTATGTGTTGAGCTTGGGGAGGCTTTAATAGCCTTATAAGCAATGGGAATATACATGCCCCTTACCCACTATAGTAACTAGGTTAGCATCATGGTTATTATAAAAAGTTATATTAAGTCAAAATTATGATTTTTGAGAATATTTCAATAATATTTTGGTCAAAAAGTATATATCAATAATAATTATTTGGTCTAATAAAAAAATAGATGAGACATAAATCATTTTAATTATTCTTATGTATCGTTTAGCGATGATAATGTCGTTCGAAATAGGATAGGATATTTAAAATGTACATATTTTTTAACGAATGTTTTAAGTTATAACCGTGTTTAGCTATGTTATGGAAGCTAGATATTTTTGTCATATCTAATTTCGGTTGGTAAAGTCATCATGAAGAGATGCATAATTATTAATTATATACGAAAAATGATTATTTCTTCTTTTCTTTTTTTGGTACAAGATAAATGACTTTTTTTCTAACAAATTATTTAAATGAAATTTCATAAATATCCTTATAAAAGTTAATTTTAGTATAGTTTTTTCCTTTCAACTATATCCTTCATTTAAACTTGTTTTTGTAAAAAAAAAAAAATCATTTTTATGATATAAGTTAAATCTTTTTTACTCCTTGTTTAGCCATCACAAATAAATTTATCCATCTATCGTACACACTATCAAGGGCCCGTTTGAATTGTCTTGTTTTTGAGCTTATGCAAATAAATAAACTTTTATGTATTATTCATAAGTTTGTCAATGTAGTTTATGAAAAAACCAACTTATAAATATACAATTTTCATTAAGGAACTTATGAATTAACATAGAGCTTATTTATTTAGATAAGTTATTTTTTATAAGCTCAAAAATAAGTAAATTCAAATTGACCCCAAACCAGCAATGAATTATGTTGTAGCGGTGGAATTGAACAAAACGCCGTTTGCATAGAAGCTGCAATATGTAGAGTTTAGCTTTTGCATTGGAAGATGTGTTTAAACGTGATTCTTGAGTGCTAAGTGTGTACCAAACACATACTTAATCTAACATTGGAATATAAATAAGTTAAAAAAAATTATAAAGATTATATTTTTTTTATTTTCCATTTTCTGCTGTTCTAGTATAGAATTATTATACATTTGTCAATTTACTTTGCTCATTCTATTTTGCTTTTTTTTTCTTTTTCCAAGTAGTATGATGGTTAGAAATTCACTTTTATGGTGAATAATAGGAAAATATGAGGTTCTAACTCCGACCCCTACAAATTGTTGTGTCTCCTGCCAACTAATTCTATTTTGCTTTAATATATCATTTTTTGAAAGTTTGTCTTTTTAATTATTATTTTTTTTAAATATTTTTTTAACCATTAAACTCTCATTTAATATATTAATGGAAAACCATAAATCCAATGATATTTTGATTCATTTGGGATTATAAGCAAGCAGTTGACTTAAATAGTTAATGAATTTTACCAAAATATATATTGCTTAAGAGATCCCGAGTTTGATTCATGAATGAAATAATTTTTTGATAGACTTTTCTTTTCTTACCTTTAAATAAAACTTCATATTACTAATACTTTTATCATAGGAGTTGAAGGGTTCAAAAAAAAAAAAAAAATTGGGACCATTCTAAAACTTTTCAACCTTGAGTGTGATATTAATATTGTTGGTCCAAGCCTTCATCTTTTGTCCACTCAATGGCCACTTGTTTGATGCTTTCATCTTTTTTTTTCTTCCGCATATTGTAATTCATATCATTTCATTTTTTACATTAGTAGGAATATAAGATGGAATCAAATCAAAGATTTGGTGACGATGCAACTTTGACGCCCTTATTAAACTATGAGCGATAAAATTTGCTTGTCTCCTTATAAAACTTAACTTAAAGTTTAAAAAATGTTGCAGCATAACTCTACATATAGCCATAATGTTGCCACATTCAGAATGGTTATTCCATCTATCCACAATGATGTCTATAACTAGCTTGCAATCCAGCTCAATACACACTTTTGATAAACCCAATTGACCAAGCCACCAAATAACATCTACATGCACTTTTGAGCTTTCATCTTTTTACTCACATAAATTACCGATTTAAATTAAAACTTGGTACATAAATTTTAAGGACATCAAATGAAATATACTCTAGTTTGAGCTTTTAGCTCCCTTTGTAATTGGTTATTGATCATTATTTTGCAGAAGCTATTAAAATGGAGCAACAACCACTGAAAGCAAGTGAAGCGAAACCGTTGGCGCCATCGCAACCGCCACTTCACAAGAACGATGCAGACGACGATGATGAGAACGTCAAGCAGCTCGATGAGTGTTCTTCTCTCTATCTCTTGATGCAGGTAGGTCAACCTCATTTTCTTCTTCATCTTCTCATAACCCTAAACCCCTAAATTTTTTGATTCATTGACGTTTTTTCCTATTATTTCTCAGGATTGTATTGTTCGTAGTAACAGGAACTGGAAAGAATGCCAAAAAGGTATAATTCTTTTGTATTAATGAATTTTTAGTTGATTTTATGAGATTGTTGAACTTCATAGAACTACATTATTTAATTGGAATCTAATCAAGTGTTTATAAGTGATAGAGCTTACCTTACAAGCCATTTTTATAAAGTTAAATTTGACACAATTCAAATTTTAATATGATATCATAGGGCTATTTGAGTTCGACTGTTTGGAAGAGTTTAGGGAAAAATCTTACCATATGTTCATAAGTTGTCTACTTGTCGTGTGTAAAAGATACTTTGACATTATTATATTTTGCTATCAAAATTGCTTATACATAAAAGCTTGATTTTATATGCTAGCATAAGTTTTGTGAGACTGTTTTGAAGAACTTATGGAAACAGCTTATGACATAGTTCTTAAGGTATTTTCCACTTATTTTCATAAGTTTTCCAAGATAGCTTATAAAAATAGATTATAACTTATGCAAAAATAATTTAATTTCTTTTATTTTTCAATAGAAATAGCTTATACATAAGCAGTCATCTTGTTAAACATTAGTTCTATAAGTAAGCTGCAAGTAAGTTGTTTATCCAAACAAGAGCTATGTCATAAACGATTAAGTTGTTTGTCCATACATGACGGGGAGATATAAAACCTGAAAATGTGTTTACAAGTGATAGATATTTCACGTCTAACAATCAGTTTTGTTGGATTGAGTGCGGTCCAAACCAATTTTCTAGAGTCTATTCATCTGGAGTTTTTTTCTTTTTAATTTTTCATTGAATTCTGAATTACTATTATCACTAGAAAGTTTCAATGCAATGCTTGCCATTGTTAGTTTTGTATTAAAAGAAACCATTGTAATTTTATGAATTGCTGATCTTTTGGCAGAAATACAAGCTCTGAGGGAATGCTCTGAAAACAGAAAGAAAAATAAACAGGAAGACAGAGTTCAAAAGCAATGAAGTTTAGTTTGTTATGAGGTTCTCTACTTTCTTCCTAGCCATTGTTCATGGTGGCACATTTTTGTACACATGCACTACCATTTCCACCCATTAGCATGAATATTTTTTGATATAATTCAATTGAAAGTGATTGGAATTGAACTTGGTTGGAATGAGAAGTCTGTACAGAGATCTATAAATAAATAGTGCTTCCAATAGGAAATACTAATGATTAGTTTTGAGGTTAGAGTAGTAAACCTCTACTGTCTTGATTTTTGCTTTAAATAATTGGAATTGCATAATTCTAACTATTTGATGATAATGTGTTTTGAGAATAGTTTACCAAGCCCTCAACATGTTCGCCTCTTGACTTGATATGGTTTAATATGTTTACTCTCAATATAATCATAGCTAGTGAAGCAGTGATGTAGGTGAATCCAGTCTCTTATGTATGCTAGCATAAGGGTGATTTTAGTCAGTAATAGCAGTATCAAACACACCCTGTGAAAATCGTTAAAAGAAGTAAAAGTGTTAAACAGTGAAAGTAATTATTACACACTGTCAACATTAGCAACAAAATCACTAGTATTATTGATTACATGTGTGGTGTGAATTTGAGTACAATGTATGACATCCTTCGAACCACGAGTACATGTTAATGTACGGTGTTGAGTACAACAATGTATGACAAACTTTGAACACTTTAGTTGGATACATGTATCGTGGTACTGAGTACAATGTAGTGATGTACCTACTATCCTGTATCAATGTGCAAAACGTATTCGTCAGCAATCCCTTTTTTCTCATTATTTCATTTTGATTGAAATTTGTTTTTTCTCACATATTTATATAATATAAAAATAATATAATATTATTTATGTATTTGAGTTTTGTTTATATATTTGATTAAAAAAGAACTAACACAATTTTGACTTTTTAAATTTTCATTGTGATGTTTTGCTGTGAAGTGAGCAATTTAACTTGTGTTATGTAAAACTCGTGTTTTTATTGATTTATCCGCACATGTTTTTTTATGAGCAATGATATTTTGACATCCATTTAAGAACAACTTTAGTGACAATTTTGTTTTTCTCTCTTCTTATTTGTCAAAAACAATGGAGAGAGAAAAATGAAGAGAGAGAATAAGAATATTGTGTGAGTATGAGAAAGAAAGTTGTCAAAAAGTTATTACAAAAGGGTTGTACAAATATCATTTTCTTTCTTTATAGATGCTGCATCTCATATTTATTACCGTACTTCTGCATCATAGATCACATGAATTTTGGAGTCCACGTATTCTTTTCAGGGTATAAAACCAATTTTAATTTATTCTGTAATTGTCAATTTTGTCCGTGTTTCTTTACGCATCTAATATTTTCTGACGTGAACTTATCAACAACGGAAAAATTCTGAGGTGAGTTTAGATGCATGCTTAAACACAAATTTTCATTTTTGGAGACTGCATGTGATTTTAATTACTTTGCAGGACATAGCACGTAGAAATTAAAAAGATTAGCCATGTTATATGTCACTCTCACTGTTGCAGAGATCTATCAATCCTACAAAATCCATTTCCCCTATCAAACAGAAAGCCATGATAACAAAAAAGACAATAAGTAAGAAAAGGATTTTATTAATTTCAGTCTAAACTGTGCTCACAATTGTTTTGGAACCCCCAAACAAGACTACAAGCTAGAAATTATATCACTTAACACCTCTAATTCATTATAAAGTAATGTTTCATATGGAAGAAGTAGCAGTTCCGGGAATAAATTTGACAGAAACACTGTTGACACAATGACGTTCATCAGTTGGAACCTTGAACCTTTCTCCTTTGAATACATGACCCAAGTGACCACCACATGCTGCACAGGTTATCTCAGTCCTCCTACCATCTGGGTCAGGCTGAAAATGGGAAATTAAGATCCATTATTATCAGAAAAATACATAGATGTTATCATGGTTAACAAGCATAGCATAGAATGCTTACAGAGCGATTGATAGCTCCAGGGAAACCCTCAAAGAAAGCAGGCCAACCACAACCAGAATCAAATTTGGTAGAAGACTTGTAAAGTGGAGTTCCACAGCCAGCACAATTGTAAACCCCTTCTTCAAAAAACTTGTTATACTCTCCAGTACCCTTCAATCTGCACAGTGTGATCATTCAACTCATGTAATCCAATTTCATTGCCTAAAGATCTATTATCATATGTGATTATTTTATCAATGTCATCCACCACAAATGTTCATACATATCAACCAATCAAGACATGTTTTAAAACATAAACATAAATGATTTAATTCATAGTGTAATCATAATCATCGGAATACTATTAAAAACATTTGATTTTTACCATAATATGGTAAATATATAATATAAAAAGAAGGAAATGAGGAAAAGATTGAGAAATAATTACTCAGTTCCTTTCTGGCGAAGGATGTGAAACTGCTCGGGGGAAAGAACGGCTCTCCATTCTTCCTCACTTTTCTCAATTGATGATGCTGTTGATGCCATTGACTTCGATTTCGATGTGTGAAACAAGCAATTGTGTGTGCAAAAGATTTATAGGGATCAAGTTGAATCATGTAAATTAAAATTTGTGAGCGTTTCAGGACAAGATTTTGGGGGTGAAAATGAACTTGGACGGAAAATTAGGGAACGAACAGGACGAGAGCTAGATCCACGTGGCACGTGATTGGCTCGATTGTTTTTCCAGAAGACTTGCAAACAAGCCCAAAAGGACCCGTAGTTGCTTTCTATACTCTAACGCATTTATTTTTACCCCGTCTGGGGTGTGTTTGGTTTGCAAAACAGTACAAAGTAGAATATCACAACACCAGGCAGAACAAATTTTTACGGTATTGAATAATTTTTTGTTTTATATGATTTTTGAGGGACAAAATGCTATTTTGGTGTTTTAGACAACTTGTACTGTTACATGTTAATATTTAATTTAATTATCATTAACTAGAACCTATTAGTTAGCCTGCTTATTAGTATTCTATTCAATTGTATTTATACATGTTGATTAGTCTTCTCTTTATTTTAGTGTATAAAT
>Ga0228711_1005540_pt1 | contig 19184 bp, 12 predicted proteins | sample MedpolnodulmetaG_2_FD_177996 | JGI IMG/M metagenome (GOLD analysis project Ga0228711, IMG submission 177996) | Root nodule microbial communities from Medicago polymorpha collected in Santa Monica, California, United States - brown nodules | ecosystem: Host-associated > Plants > Roots > Nodule...
CTTTGACCCCCCCCCCCCCCCCGTCTTTGTTGAAATTATCTTTTAAGAAACAAACAACTTATGTGGTGCCTACTTATGATTTAATGAATCTAACGGTAAAACTCATACAAATTTCTCACAACAACCATTGTCAGACTAACCTAGGTTTAGATTATGTACGACATTGTCCAAAGAAAAGAGTAATGACGGAAGGAATTCAAACCTTGACTTCGTAACCTCTATAAGAAGTGATAATTAGAATAGCCAATGGAACTGATATAATTTCGAGTTGTCAAGGACTACTTTTATCCTACGAATAATTCTTCAAGGTTACACTCGTAATTAACCAATTGAAATAAGCATAAAAGAACATGCATAATCTAATTTAAATCGAGCACAATAAAAGCATAAACTGAACGATAAACTTCATTAATAATATCCAACAAAAAATAAGGGGTTTATCTTGGAACCTTAATCAAGAGGTTTAACTGCTCATTGCATCAGACATCATAACAAAACAATAGAAAAACATACCCTAGCGAGAACAAGAGAAGGAAGAATCTTGCTTTGAAGCTCTGATGCTTGACCGTTCTTTGAGCCGTCAATGTTTCTGAATTAATAAAAATGTGTGCAAGGGTCTCTATTTATAACATATGTTTACTTAGGGGTTAAAGGAATAAAATTGGGCTTTTTGCACTGATCCAACTTGGAAAACAAGGAAAAAGCCAATTTTTGGCATGTCTGGGCGCCTGAGGCAGCAAAGAATGTTGTCTCAGGCGCATGTCTTCTCAAAGTCCACCTTAAATAGTAAAATACGTTTCTTACCTTTTTTTCTTGTGCATGCAGTGAACAATTTATTAAGCAATACTGGTGTTATCTGAAGCACCTCTATTTGGAATAAAATAGCTTTGAAGAGGGTCAATAAAATCATCAAAAAAAGGTCTAATACGTCTAACTAGTACTTTGGAAATAGTCTTCAAAAGCACATTGCATCAGACAAAAAAAAGGTCTAATAGGAAAATATGTGAAACTTAGGGGGGTATCAATTTTTGGAATAGGAACAATCAAGGTCTTTGCAAGAGTAGGACCAATTCTACTAGAGGCAAAAGCATCAGACACCATTTTCCACACATCATCCCCAACAATATGCCAAGAAGTTTTGAAAAATATTGGTTGAAATCCATCAGGCACGAGGGCTTTGTAAGAGTGCATATAGAAAATAACATCTTTAACTTCTTTCTCAGTGACAGGTAGGAGAAGTTGGTTGTGTAAGTTAACACCAACGGATGGAATATTCTCCAACTTTGTACTATGAGGATTACAAGGATCATTAAATGGGAAGAGATGCATAAATTTTTTTGAGGCTTCCCTTCTGAGCGTACATTCATCCGTGTGCCATATATTTTCCACATTAAGCCCAAACATTTTATTTATACATCTTCTGATAATAGTGTAGGCATGGGGAAACTTTGTATTTTTGTTTCCAAATTTGATCCAATTTTCACGAGACTTTTGGTACTAAAGCATTTCTTCATGACCAAAATCTTATTATATTCTTGTTGTAAAAACCTCTTAAACATAATAAGATCAGAAATTTGGTGATTATCTAATTGTTTATAGACACCTCTAATTCAAGCTTCCAAGATTCTCTTATCCTTGAAAATATTGTCGAAAGTGTCTTTGTTGAAAGGGATTGATTGTGCATGTATCTGTTTCAATTTAAAAGCGGTTGTACCTACAAATGTCTTCCAATTATTGTCAATCAAAGGCTCATAATCCGGGTGGAAAATCCAAGAAGCTTGAAAGTGAAACATTTTTGGATTTGATGCTTCTAGATTTAGAACAACTAAATAACAATGAACTATGATCTAAATTGCGAGGAGATAGAATTTCCACAAGAGCATGAGAAAAAGTCAACCTCCAATCCACATTCATCATACATCTATCCATGTGTTTTCGAACATGCACTCTTGATTTCATTAAAATCACCAATAATTTAAACCAATTAAAATTATAAATTCTTTAAAATTTTCAATCAACTCGTCCTAACACATTTTTAGAGTTGGACATATTAGGTCAAAATTGGATTTGTCTAAGCTGCCATGTACCCTAGTGTATTACAATCATTTGCAGATTTGCTTAATCTAACGGTTATGAAAGCATGTTAAGTTGGTACTAGTATGACCCACTTAGAGTTTCCCACACAACACCAATTCTTAGCCATTGGATCAATCTAACGGTACACATATTAAAAGACAAAAAAACAAAAAAACTCTGAAATAATAACTTGGGTGCCAACGAGAGAAGTTTTGTTCCTCTTCCCTTCTTAGGGTCTCCATTACTATGTCTTCTCACCTATGCACTCTCATCACAACCTTTATCACCGTAAGTTCAGATGGAATTTGGGATTGGTTTTACTGTGTTAGTGGTGGATTCCATCTTTTAATATGTGTACCGTTAGATTGATCCAATGGCTAAAAATTGATGAAGGAGAGGATCCGGTTCCAATCCAAACCCTTACCCCCATCCCATGATAAAACCCAAAACCCTATATTTCATTTCACCATTTCTGTCTTGTTTGCAAAGACATCAAAAAATGAATGCTACTCGTTCTGCTCTGAAGCTCCATCTTCAAAATTCACCCATTCGCTACCATCAATTTTTCTTCTTCTCTCGATTCAACAATGCTCTTATTCGCAATCCCACTTTCTCTTCTTCTTCTTCTCTCTTCAATTTCAATGCAACGCGTTTCTTTTCTGTAACCCTTCCATGTCAAACACAGACACAACCCTTTGTTGGAAGCGCCGTTTCATCAGAAGATTTCAATGGAAGAGACACTTTCTTTGCTGAGGATAACGTTTCGTGGAGTTCACTTGGTCTTTCTCATACCCTTTCTCGAGCTCTCTCTAATATTGCTCTCAATACACCCTCTCTCGTACAGGTCACTTTTCTCTCTCTCTTTTCACTATTCCTGCCATATCTCTGTTTTTTTCTCTCTTTTTTAATCAACCCTTTATGTTCAATATTTGATTTTTTTTAACTAATTGAAAATGGGTTGAAATAATTAATTAGCTTTAGTTAAGGTTGAATTGATCCGGAGAACCAATTTCGAACTTTGCTGGCGACAAATACCACTTGAAACTGACAACTACAATGTCTTAGTTCAAACCCGGGTAAAGGTGTCCAGCCTAGCATTATCAACATTCCCAGTTGAGCTAGGCATTACGGACTTCTTAGTCGGACTTTACTTAGCAACAAAGTTATAGTTTTATTTTCCTTATTGTATTAATTTGCTTATGATGTCAATAAAATAAATCCAACCATAGTTTTAGAGTTGTGACTTGTGTCAAGAATGAAATTGGGTAAGGTTATAATATAACTTGGAATCGAACCTGAGAAGTGATAAATGATTTTGTAATTTTTGTTTTCATTCTTCTATTCGGGGTGCTGACTGCCGAGGCTTATTGATGATGACCGTTTCTTGTTCTGTGTGTGTACAGGCTTCTTCTATACCATCTGTGTTGTCAGGGAAGGATGTAGTTATTGCTGCAGAGACCGGCAGTGGTAAGACATACAGTTATCTACTTCCTCTCATTGATAAGCTGAGGGGTACAGAGGAACATTCTCTGGATGTTGTATCTGATAAAGAAGTCTCTCCGCCTGTCAGGAGAGTTCTGCTCGTGCTTTGTCCGAATGTGCAATTGTGTGAGCAGGTAGTTAGGATGGCTAATAGTCTTCGTGGAGACAATGATGAAACCATTGTTAGTGCTGCAGCCATTTGTGGGAAACAGGTAGTGAGATGCTTTGCGTTTTTATCTCTTATTTCCTGATGTTATTTTTGGTTATCTTTGTGCATTTATAGTAATATGAAATTTGTGGTTTACTACACTATATGTCTGGTTGTTTGTACATGAAGTTTTAGCTATCTTCTCAAGTTTTCGCTCTGATTCTCAGCACTAAAAATCTTTTTTGGACCAGGGATGGCCAATTCGGGAACCTGATATCATTGTGACAACACCTGCTGCTCTTCTCAATCATGTTGACGTTGATAGAAGACGCCGCATGGAATTTATGCATGGTGTTAAATATGTGGTATCTTTCTTGTTTTATGATCTTATGTAGCTTTGTCGAACTAAAACTGAAGACATATGAACTTAACATTGGCTCCTATTTATGTATGTTTATATTTTCTAATTTCTAATTGGCAGGTGTTTGATGAAGCTGATATGCTTCTCTGCGGGAGCTTCCAGAATAAAGTAATCCGCCTGATTAACTTGCTCCGCTATGATGAAAAACTCTTGTCTCGATCGAAAACATCAGTATCAGAGTTGCCAATGACATCGGAATCTTCTTTGTCGTCGCATGATGCTTCAGAAGGTGAAGAGGAATTTCCAACTGAAGCCATGTCAGACGAGGAGGATGATGATAACAAGGACATTGCCAATAGTAATAACGAAGCTGAATCTGTCAAGAAAACAAGAAGAGATTGGAGAAGAGTGAGGAAACATTTTGAGCGTAGTAAACAATATGTTTTTGTTGCAGCCACACTTCCAGTGAATGGAAAGAAAACAGCGGGAGCATTATTGAAACACATGTTTCCTGATGCTGAGTGGGTTAGTGGAAACTATCTTCATTGTCACAATCCAAGGTGCTATATTTTCCCCCTTTTTGTACTTATTATCAATAAAACATTCAATTTTCTTTTCTACTTGGTATTCAGCTTCTGTTGTGGTCAATAAGGACATATATCCACCGGGACATCAAATTAGGAAAGTGATCAGTGCATCAGTGGTCGTATATCTTTTTGGTGGCCATTGATTGTGCACTGTCAATAATGTGACAGGAATGTGTAAGGAGAAAATTAAGTCAAACATTACTAATTTACCAAGGTAAAAGATGGTAAGACCATTTTCAAAAACCAAGTTTAGAATTTATTGCCCATGAGAGACTTAGATGAATACCTAGGAAGCATGATCATAAGGGGAGACCTTAAGTTAGTCAAACAGATCCAGGTTTACTTAAATTGAAGAAAAGATCTTTGATGAAATTCGCAATAACAGATAGATGAAATATGATTGTTTTTCAGTTTGAATGATAAGCTGAGAAGTTTTACAGAGTAAGCATAACGATTCCAGAGTCTGAGACTCCTAACCAGGAGATATTCTCTCCTAACCAACTCAATAACAGTCATGAGTGAGACTCACTACCCTTCCCTCTCTTATAGCTGAATCACACGGAATCAGTGCACACATCACTAACATATTCTCCCCTACAGTCCCACCCTCTTTCTCCCAGTATAGACTTTCCAGATGCTGGGCCTATATGTACCGGTCCCAATGATTTGCTCATCATGCTTGTTAGGCCCAGGGGTCCTATCATTCTTGATGGAGAACTATTTCAGATGTCTAAATGTCTAATCATATGACACATTTATAGCGAATGGTTATATTCAATTGTCTCTGTGACTTTTAGCTCACGACAGGTGGTGGCATGTCGTTGAAGAGTAATTACTGGCTTTAAAAAATAAAACACGTGAGGATTTGCCTCCCTTCCATCGAGTAAACATGCCATTCATAGTCTCATGGCTTAACTAGTTTCCAAAGGTTATGCTCAGACTTATGACGTTGACTACTTTGAAACATAGCTAAGTCGGCTTCTATATGTTTGCTCATCTCGCTCGCTGCTTTGGAGAATTTGGGCTCCCTTCAAACCAAATTTGAAACCAAGGAATCTTGGTTATTTGATGTATTTCCTCTGGGATTGAAGCAAGTAAAAGTAAAAGTACAAAGGGGATTTTTCTCATTTATTGGAAATATGTTCTCAATGTCCTATCTAAGGTTGGCATGCTATGCTAGGAACTACAACTTCTGATACTTCGGTGGCTTCAATGTGAAACACCTAATGATTGAGTTACTAAAAGGAGCCAGGCCATGATTTGAAGTATCTAAAAGGAGCCAGGCCATGGGGGGTTCTAAGTAAACACAAGGAATAACTTGACGGTTGGAAACGTAAGAACAAAATCTAGTAGCAAGGGAAATTGTAGAGTATGAATATCGACAATGACTCAAATTTTTTGTGAGTTATTATAGGTATCACATTAACTCCAGCCCAGTGTTCCATAAGAAAATGCAATGCATAAGCAATTTACCTCTAGGGTGTGAATAAGCTGAACTATTTGGGAACAAATCGGGTTTGACTCGTTAAGCGTTTGGTCAAACTTATTTGTTTAACTAAATAACCATTATTAGCATGCAATTAGTTTGCAACAGTTACTTGTGTATTCTTATACCAATACCACATAGGTAGTTAGAGGAACTTGTACTCTCCCACTCAAATTCACTGTTTAACGGCCACACTCTTTCTATTTTATTCTCCTATTACTATTAGTCTCCCTTCTAACTAACAACTACTAACAGACTATTACAGTTACAACATCCTTTACTAATTTCCTCTCACTCCTTACTCTTTTTTGGTTTCCTCTTTACATGTCTAATGGGAAGCATTATTCTACCATATATGCACAACATCTTTGACTTATGCTATTTTGTGATATCCAATTCATCCCGGCTCTACTGGAAAACAGTGTCTTCATTTATGCATTTGTGATTTCATTTGTTGTTGTTTCTTTTCAATTTCCAGATTGAAGCAAAGATGGATAGAAGTGACCGTTGATACACAAGTGAAAGAGCTCATAAGGGCTGTGAATCACAGTTTAAAATCGGAAGATTTGGATAATGGTGGTGGCATTCATAGAACAATGGTGTTTGCCAACACAGTTGAGGCTGTTGAAGCTGTGGTGAAGATATTGGGCTATGCTGGGCTTGAATGTTTACGTTATCATAAGAATTGCACGTTGGATGAGCGGGCACAAACTTTAGTTGATTTCTACGACAAAGGTGGTGTTCTTGTATGTACTGATGCAGCTGCTCGTGGCGTGGATATTCCAAATGTCTCTCATGTTATTCAGGTATGCTTTTCCTTTTACATGTTATAAGTTATAGTAATACTTTTTGCAATCGCTTAAATTTTGAAAGTTCTAGGGTTGAGAACAAACAGAAAAGGGAGGATTAAACATCAATTAGAATAAGTAAATATGTTGATGAGTTTAAAACATCAAAGTTTGTTCAGAAAATTAGAACGTTTGCGCATAAATATGGCAGAAATGAAGTTCTATCCAATTAACACTACACCTTTTCCACTTGCGGACATTTATTGTGAAGATAAATAGTTTGTTGTTTCAATCAATTTCTCTTATTTATAAGCTTGCTCTCTCTTCACATCCCATATTTTTATAATTAAACTTGTAGGAATTAGGAAAGCATCTCCTACATAGGGAATAGGTGAGTTATCCCGTGCACCATTTGCTCGGTGATGCATGGATACATTAGGTGTAAAATAGTAAATCTACCTCTCCACTAACTCCTTCCCCAGCTCTCCTCTTCTTCTCCATTCCCTTCACCACCCTTTGTCGTTTGTCAATCATTTAAGGACCCAGAAATAAAACTGCAAAATGCTTTTTATTTAAAATCCTCCGAGTTTGTGCACTTTTTATAGACAATTTTCTTATGTAATTGGATTCAGCTAAAATAAGAACGGAGCTGTGAGCGAAAGAAGCAGAAGGTTTCTACGGTTTTCATGATCAGAGCTAGTTGGTGCAGCACCTTGTTATTATTATTTAAAACAAAAGTAAAACTGTTTGTTGGGAGAATGAACTGTGGGTGATTTATTTATGTCAAAATGTTTATCAGTGTTTCTCTGGATTTGTCTTTGTTCCCTAATCATTTCTCTGGATTTGTATTTGAAGGCATGAGTCTCACCCCTTTTCACCTAAGATCTTCAATGCGATCTTTTACTTTCTCCTTTGCTTCTTCTAATAATTCTTCAGACGGTGAGAGTCCAGTGGAGAAGGGAAAGGAAATTGGGGAGTGGTGAATCTGTACGCATCATGCTTGTACAGAGGCAAGGCAGGGCAGCACGGAGGGATGATTGAGAGGAGATGGAGTTGTGGTTGTGGGAGAGATGGGATAGAAGAAAACGAGTTGACCATTGTACCCTTAATTATAAGCTCAATCCGGACCGTTGATTAATTACAAAATTTAAAAAGCACTTGCAAGGTCTTATATATCATGCTTAAGTAGCGTTTGATAATTTTCACACGATGGTCTTTCTTTTGTAGTGTTTTTTCGTTTGTGTTTAAAGTTCAAACCTCAAATCATGTTATGTAATATACATTATTTCATGGTTTCTTAAGCCTCTTATTTGAGTCACTTCATTCCATATATGACATTGTGACTCTTAGTTCATTATATTACCATGCATGTATCCAACTCTCTTACTTTCATAGTCTGCTTCAGTGATGCTACTATTATGACCATGCTTTCAACTGTACTGTTTCTTATTGTGTTTGTTTTATTTTTATATATCCTTAGGTGTTATATTTTATTATATATATATGTTTTCATTCTCAATGTTGTGCATGTGTTTCAGGCAGATTTTGCTACTTCTGCTGTAGACTTTTTGCATAGGATTGGTCGTACAGCTAGAGCTGGCCAAATCGGACTAGTTACCAGCATGTATACCGAATCCAACAGAGAGCTTGTAGATGCTGTTCGTCGTGCAGGGGAACTCGGTCTACCTGTGGTAAATTATAAAACTGTATTTATTGGCCGTAGTAATCTTGGACAGATCCATACACATTGAGATATTTGAATAAAATGTATATAAAAAAAAATTATACATTGGGAAAATTAGATGCTGTTCGCGTATGATGAGAGCATTAACTATAGGCTGAATAACTTCTCACATAATTCCAACTATACAAGTCATTGATATTTGATAGATTCCAACATTTTGGAGTAATTGTTACACTATTAATGCAGGAGACCGCATTTAGCAGGAAAAGAAGCTTCCGTAACAAGATAAAAAAGAAAGGTAAAGTTTAAATGTTTGATTCCATAGAGCTTTAAAAATAAAAAAAAGAAAACTAAAGTTTAATGTTTGATTCCATAGAGCTTAAAAATCAATATTGTGCATAGATATCTATATTATGCATTGAGTTAAAAAAGTTAAGTGATGATGTTTATGTTTGTGTTCGAAATAGAAAATGCGGATCAGCATTTAAACTTCATACATTATCTTGATTTGTCACATGATTAGTTTTTTTTTACCTTGGAGGATCTCTAAGATTAGTTTTCATATTACTTAGGAGTCTTGTATCCTTATAAATAGGGGTTACTATTTAGTCTTTTTGTGTCATTCAATAAATAATTATATTCATATTTTAAAGTCTTTATTCTTTATCTCAGCCTTTTTTCTAAAACCTTGTAACTTCGACAACGATAAGCTTGACCTAACCAATAACCATCATTTTGTATTTGTAGCAAGTGCTAACAAAGTCAGAGATTCAGCAACCATTGAAGAGAGTCTTACAGCGTGAGAACACAAGGTGGTTACACATAAGTCAGGCGTAGGTTATAGATATCATTCGTCTCTCGGGTTTTGGACAGCAGTGTCTTATCTGAAGTTACATTTTCCCCTTCATCTTTTTGCAAAATGATAATGTGCTTATTTACGCCTTTATCTGTTCACCAATCAAAGTTTATAGGAAAGTTAGTTGCTGATGACTTTATTCTTTCCACATGTAAATTATGAGAAGATTACAGTGTTCTCTATCTTATCTCTTCAGAACTTTAATTACAACTCAGTTTAGAAGGCAAGAGCCTCTAAATGCCTATTTACACCCCCATATTATGAAGAACAGATATTATATAACTATTATAAGCAAAACTAAAAAATATAACTTTTTTAATTTTATTGATTTGTCAAAAAAAGTTTATTGGATAATCGATGTACCTGACCTATATTATAGACCAAATACATAAATTATTTATAGTAGCTAAAGAGTGGTTTTTTCTTATAAAAAAGTGACTGAAGGGAGTATTTATGTTAAGGTTGTAGGATACACGAGACACTGTAAAAAAGAATTGCAACCACCTTTTAAAGTGGCAATGCCATTTTACAATTACTACTATAGACACGTTTTACTTTCATTGATTTAGTTAGGGGTGTTTTGGACTCCACTTGTGTACCATAAAGGCTGGAGTGTACTTTCATTGATTAAGTTAGGGGTGTTTTGGACTCCAGTTGTGTATCATATTCAATTGTGACAAAGTCAATTTAACTATTCTCTTTTACACACACATTTTTATGTTTGATAAAATTGTATTGTCATATTTCACACTTAAATTGGTCAATGTTATGTGACATTATGTTACACAAGTACAACCTGTGTGTTTGCTCCCAGATGGACACCCGCTATAAACTCCAATAAAAACATACATTATTTTTTCATGCGATCCTTGTGATGCACATGAAATTAACATGTAGGGATCACATTTTTGAGAGAAATATTTTATTTGTAAATTTAAAATTCATGTTGATGCTTTTGCTTACCTCTTTTATATTTCATTGAGCTATTCTGGATTGAATTTAATTTATGGAAATGCTAATATGTTAATTTCATATGCAATTTTTGTTTGTTTTTATCATATTATGACATTAAATTCAATCTTTTTAACATATTATGGCATTAAATTAGATTAATTGTTAATTCAGATTTGACTGTGTAATATGAATCTCATTCAACAAAGATTCCATAATTTACTTTTGAGACACTAATAATCTATGAATGCAAATACGATACAATACACAAATTTTTTAAAATTTAGAATACAATATAACTAAAATATTTTAACAAATTTTTTATAATAAAGCTTGTATGCATGCAAGAACATACATAGAAACTTTGAAGAGTGGGGTACCATATATATCTTTCAATTTTTACATGTAGAGTTCTAAAAAGATAGTAAATAATTATTTTGGTCTCTAAATTTGGGAAGTATTTGCCACTATAATATTAGTATTTATCAAAGTTACAAACACATCCTCGAATATATCTTTTGTTAATAATTTTATTTATCAAATTTACTGGAGAAAAATATATCTGAAGGTCAAATTAAAACAACACCTCACATATTTAGAAATTACAAACCATTCACTCGTGACATTGGTTATACTAGACCGTCATTATTGCCTGTTTTTTTCTTCTTCTAGGATAACAACACATTGAAGAGCATACAAAGTATATAGATGAACAAGTTTGAAATATTAGTGCAGGCACTGGCCTCCTACACCAACATAAATGGATCCATTCTGGTATGTATGTATGGAAAACACTTGGAGAAAATATACATTGAAAACTCTTAATTAATATATAATATTAAAGATCACAATTTAAAAAAAAAGTAATATTTATGATCAAAATAGGAAATGCATAATTTTTGTATAAATTATATTTTATTATTAACATACACAAGATGTCTATTACATTTTGTTTGGAGGACTCTAACATATTTAAATCAATAAATCATAAACTATGATTATTATTATTTTATTTTTGACAAGTAAACTATTTTGAAGGTTTGCAACTACATATGTGTACATCAATACAACTATATGATTATTCTTATGAAATAAAGGAGAGACAATGTGATTTGATTTTACCAGCAATGCAGTTCAAACACTTCTTCTGCCTAGCTAAAAAAATATGCCAAGTTCAAAGAGTCATTAAGCAACAATAAGGTAAACAACTAATAATTCTGTAAATCATAGCTACCTCTAGTCATAGATATCCTCAAATATGCTCCAACATTGTCTGAAAAATTAAATAAAATTATGTAAAATAAAGAAGAATCAACAGAGGCAATGAAGCAAGTTAATATTTAAATTTTAATAATCAAACATCACCTAAAATCAGATGAAAATACTCATATAATTAGCTATCAAATGGAAATAGAAAGGACAAAATAAAACAAAAACAAATTATTTTATTGTTCTTAACCTAATCATGCGTGTCTAATGATTAATTTTTTTTTACCACATTATTCCTTCTATACTATAATTATATTAATTAATTTCTATGGCAACAACTTCAATAGGAGAAACAATTAATAGAATTCAACTCTTTACCTCACGTCCATGTCTTTCCAAATTCGTTAAATAAAACATCTTATATGCAAATATTTTTGTTGAATCTGCATTGATGAAAAAGAATGGTTATTACAAAAATCAGCCATATGAGAAAAATGAAAAATTCACGATTCAAAGTAAATAAAACCCATATGAGATAACAAAATCAAAATGACAAAGAGATCAAGATTTAGTATTATTGTGGCATGGCGGCAGCGAACAATTACAACCTAACAAACCAATGGGCAACAACTACAAACTACTTCTCATTGTTTTCTTTCATGGAAGTGGATTCATCTTGGCAAGTCTAGATATAACATTGAATCATGCTTTTTGTGTAAAAATGGTGGAAAAATATAGGGTTAATATGTCTTTACCCCCTGTAATTTGGGCGAGTTCCGGTTTACCCCTCTAAAAAAAGTTTAGATTCCAACTCTATAATATGAAGATTCTCCACAAAACACCCTTGTAATATGAAGATTCTCCACAAAACACCTCTGACCTCATCCAGACGCTGACGTGGCACGCCACTGTGTAATTATTTTTATTTTTATTTTTTTTAAAACCTGACACGTGTGTAATGGACACTGACATGACACGCCACTATGTAATTATTTTGATTTTAATTTTTTAAAACCTAAAAATTAATTTTAAAAAATTATAAAATAAGAAGAAAAAAAATTAAAAAAACGAAAAAAATTTGGATTAACAAATTCAGAAAAAAATTAATATTTCTTTACCAAAACATTAAAAAAAATTAGCTTATATTATTTTTTTTCGAATGTTTTTAAAATTTTAATTTAATTTGGAATTCAAAAGTTTCAAAATACAGTAAGTTTAGAAATTTTTTTATTTTATATATAATTTTTTGAGAAATATATATATAAAAAAAAAAAACAACCCCTTTCAGTTTTTTTGGACTGGCTATTTCTTTTCAAAAATGCCCTCAATTTTCAATACAAATAACACATGTAACAAATAAATAAGAATAAATTTAAATATTAAAAAAAATTCCAGATTTTGTTATCCTAAATTTTTAAATATTAAAAAATATTCTCAAATCTGTAACACGTTGTAAAAAAAAATTGAAATCAAATTTTCGAAAAAGAATCTAAATTTTCCTAAATTTTTAAATAAATTTGTATCCAGATTTTTAAAAATAAAAATATTTTCCTGATTTTGTTTTTGTTGAGAAAATTTAAAAAACTTCTTTTTTGAAAAAAAAATCTGTTTTAATTTCAAAAATAATTTAAATTTTTTTTCGAAATAAAAATTTTGAAATATGTATTTCAAAATTTTCAAAAATAATTTAAAAAATTTATGGAAAATTAAAAAAAATTTAATATATATTTTTTCGTAAATTATATATTTTGGAATTTTCGAAAAATGTATATTTCAAAATATTAAAAAAATTTGAAAATTATTTTTTGTAATAAAAAAAATCCTGATTTTATTTTTAACTTTTACAAATTTTTTAATTTTTTTAAAAAAAAATGAAAAACAAAATTAATTATACAGTCAACATGCCACATAATCAGATATGCACAGTTAGCATGCCACTCAGCTCGCCACGTCAGCAATTCTGCACAGTCACATGGTTCAGGGACTAAAATCAAAGAATCTTATTTTACAGGGTTGGAATCTAAACTTTTTTTTTTACAGGGGGTAAACCGGAACTCGCCCAAATTACAGGGGGTAAATACATGTTAACCCAAAAACTTAATGTTTGTGTTATCTCTGTTCGCGTACACAGACACAACACAAACATTAGCGAAATTGTACTAGCCTTAATCTTTGGAGAAGCCCATACCTTGGAGAGGCCCGGTTCTATTGAGCTCTTTGCACACCCCAAGATCCGGCCCTGAAAGAAAATATTAGCGAAATTGTACTAGCCTCAATCTTTGGGTCATAAAAGGGTGTGGTAGCCTAAGTTACAATAAGACTATTATTTATTGGATTCTCATTGTAACTCATCAATTAGTGGTTGTTATGTGTCAAGGTGTTTGCTTGGTTGTTTAACATTCCAAAGAGCTTGCTTGCTATATTTTACTTTATTTTATCCATTCTTTTTTTATTTTATTACAAATTTGTCTTTGCTGCTTTTGTTTGCTAAAAATAAAATAAAATAAATAAATAAAAGACAATTATGGAAATTATTCTAATAATAGAAAATTTTAAAATAGTAAAACTCTCAAAAGCTAACAAATGTTAAACTTGCCAAAAAACTACATTTACTTTGTTATATTGTATGATTGATAAATTTATTAAACATGCAAAATAAAAGGACAATTATGCCCTTGAGTTTGAAGAGGTGTCATAATATAATTGAAGGACAATTTGAGAATTTACTTGACATATGATTTTCTTAATATAAGAATTGCAATTGCAATTTGCAAAGGTTAACACCATCAAAGAAACATTGTTGAGTTTTTAACAAAATACTATTTTATTAATATTTTATATGCAATTAAAGAATTAAAAAAATTGTAAAAAAAAGAATGACAATTTCACCCTTAAGTTTGATGAGGTGTAAGATGACAATTTAGAGATTTCCATTGCATACAGTTTTCTTATATATGATATGATATGTGTGTCCGCACGCACGTGTGCGTGTGTTGAAAATAATATCGACACTATTTATCAATTGTTAAAGATCTTAAAATAACAAAATAATATTGAAACAAAATAACATATGACATTTCATCAAAAGCACTGGGAGGCATCAACTGTGTGTATACCTCTGTTTTCATATCAAAAGCACTGACAAGTTCATTGGCCTTAATATTCTCCCAATGCATAACACTAACAGGATGATCTTGAATGGTCAAACAATTAGGACAGCCATTCAAATACACACCATAACACTCAAACTGACAAGCATAACTATAAGGAAGAGGAACTGCAGGAAAATTTGGAATAGTTTTCCAAACATTATCATCCACAATTAAAACTCACACATGAGTTCTATTTTGAACTACATCCAACATTAACATTACAACCATATAAGTCTCCGTTAAATTATCATAAACAAACTTGAACAATCTGTGATCAGTACTCAAAAAATGCCCCAACTCTTTTGACATGTAACCTACGATAGGGTTCCAAAAACGGAAGTAGATCTCTTCACCTTCTACAGATTTAGAAGAATAACTAAGTAAAGAAATCAATCCATTGCAAGATCCAATAACATACGGACAATCATACATTTGACATTGATAATAAATGTTATTTGAAAGGAGGATTCATGGGTTAATGCACCGGGAAGGGAATAAGATCTATAATGTTGTGATCCTTGGATAATGTCAAATAAGGGTTTCGTGCGGATCGCTTAAGGTAAAGTTTGATGAATGCATGATCAGAAATGATAGATTTTCAAGACTTGCGCAAACACACCTCAACTGCATAAGAGATTTCACATCAATAAAGGAAATGACTGTTATAAGGTCATCATAGAGGCTTACCGAAGACTTTGCGTCAGGTTGAGCTAAAGTAGTTCATGTGGAGGTGGTTGGGTGGTTCATTTCTATTGTGAGAGTGGCAAGGCAATGGAGGTGGTTGCGTTGCGTGGTTCAGTTCCGGTGGAGGAGGTGTTTGAAGATGTTTGAGGAAGTGAAAATATAATAATAGGGTGGTTGCTTAATTAGAAGAGTTTGAACATGTTTGGAGTCTGTGTGTTTGTATTTAAAATGGGGAATTTCTAGTTTTAAGGGAAGGTGAGAAGATTCCAAGAGTAGAGAATGAAAGGTATTATTAGTTTAGATCGATTGAATGATTTGTGAGAGGAGAAGTTGAAAAGTAGTGGGAAAGAAGGAAAAATATTTCTTATTTTATTTATTTGCTATATTATATTGTATAATTAATAAATTTGTTAAAAATGCAAAATAAAAAAGACAATTAAGTCCTTGAGTTTGAAGAAGTTTCATAATATAATTGAAGGGCAATTTGAGAATTTACTTGACATATGATTTTATTGATATAAGAATTTCAATTGCATGTTGCAAAGATTAACATCATCAAAGAAACATTGTCGAGTTTTTAACAAAATACTATTTTATTTTTATATAGAATTAAAGAATTAAAAAAATGTAAAAAAAAGAATGACAATTTCACCTTTAAGTTTGATGAGGTGTAAGATGACAGATGAATGCAAATTTAGGGATTTCCATTGCATATAGTTTTCTTATATATGATATGATACGTATGCGTGCACGCGTACGTGTGCCTGCGCGCGCGTGCGTGCGTGTGTTGAAAATAATAGAGATACTATTTACCAATTGCTAGAGATCTTAAAATTAAAAAAAAAAAATTGAAATGATACAAATATAAATTAATTTTTTACTTTTACAAACTTTCATTACACACTACTTGTCTTAACATATTTTGAACAACCCAACTGAAAATAATATAGAACATATTTAACCAACGTCTAAATGGCAAATTTCTTGCAGTGTGTTCCCTCCTTCTGCAACCCACCTGAAAAAGTTGGATATTTTCGATGCATTTTTGAATACAGCGGATGATCATATTACATTAATCCTAAGATGCCCCAACTTGAAAATCCTCGTGGTAAGATTCTAAAGCTTTATCAAGTTAAATTTGCTCACCCTTCAAATCCTTGCAGTGATTCTTTTACTCTAGTTTGACTAATAGCACATTTTAAATATTTATACTGAACAAATAATCTTTTCCTCGTGGACAATCAAAAGGGATGGTGATGTTGCACTGTTGGCCAATGAAGAAGACACTGTTACTCAAACTGGACTAAATGCTATATCACGTGGTTGTCCAGAGCTCGAGTACATCTCTGTTGAGGTAACCAACATCACAAATGAAGCGCTAGAACATATCGGTGCTCGATTGAAAAACCTTTTTGACTTTCGCCTCCACTTGATCGACAACAACCATGCGATTCCCAATTTGCCACTCGACAATAGAGTAAGAGACTTACTGAGCGGTTGTAAAAATCTGAGAAAATTTGCTCTATATCTATAACCAGGTTGGTTAACTGATGTGGGCCTAGGTTACATTGGACAATACAGTGCAAATGTGAAATGGATGCTTCTTGGTGATCTCGGTCTAACCAACGAAGCGCTCTTGCAATTCTCCAATGGTTGTCCAAGTCTTCAGAAACTTGAAATCGGAGGGTCTCCTTTCTTCACGGAGAGTGCACTAGCTGTTTTTGCACAAAGATTAAAATCGTTGAGATATCTCTGGGTACAAGGTTATAGAGCATCGCCTTCTGGGCTCGTTTCATTGGCAAAGGAATGAGAGGGTTGAAACACAGAGGTGATTCCTTCCGGACAAGAGGATGTTAACAACAAGTTGATCAGACAAACCGATCAGATTTTCTGTTATCATTCCCTTGCTGGACCAAGAGCTGATATTCCTGGTGGATCTTGGTGCGCCATGGTGTTGAACTGTTGAGGTGGTTTTTTAGATAGAGGTTTTCAATTTTCACTGCAATTCCAATAAACTTGTGTTCTTTTTTAGCTAGAGGTTTGTATGTATGTTTGCTTTGACTAATAGGATAATGGAGACTTTTGATATTAGTGTTTTCTTTTGATTTCATGTATTAGTGTCTTAAATGAAATAATATTGTATTTTAAGTAATAAAGGATCCTAGAGGAAATTGAGGAGCTTCACTCTCTATCAGCAGAATTTCGTTCGTTATATCATATGAACACAAGCATGCAATGGCAGAAATCTAGACTACTTTGGTTGAAAGAGGGAGATGCTAACTCTAAGTTCTTCCATAACATTATGTCCTCTAGGCGGCGAACAAACTCCATTTTTTCCTTATCTGCTAATGGCACTATTGTTGAGGGCGTCGAAGGAATTCGAGGATTGGTTTTCAATCATTTCTCATCTCATTTTAAATCTGTGGCTACTGAAAGACCTTGCATCGAGAACCTTAATTTTAATATGCTTAATGTAGGTCAATGCGGTGAGCTAACCAAACCTTTTTCAGTTGAGGAAGTTAAACAAGCTGTCTGGGATTGTGATAGTTTTAAAAGTCCTGGACCAGATGGTGTTAATATGGGTTTTGTTAAGGATTTTTGGCCGGAGCTCCGAGATGATATTATGCACTTTTTATCTGATTTTCATAGGAAGGGAAACTGTCAAAAGGCATCAACAATACTTTTATTGCTTTAATTCCTAAAATCGAGTGCTTGCAGCGCTTGAATGATTTCAGACCAATCTATATGGTTGGAAGTCTTTAGAAAATTCTTTCCAAAGTTCTCTCCAATAGATTGCGAAGGGTTATGTCTAGTGTTATTTCAGAAACTCAATCAGCTTTTATTCATGGTAGACAAATCCTTGATGGTATTCTCATAGCTAATGAGATTGTGGAAGATGCTAAGCGCCTGAAAAAAGATTTGCTCTTATTCAAGGTTGATTTTGAGAAGGCTTTTGATTCCATTGACTGGTCATACCTCGAAGCTGTCATGAAAAAAATGAATTTTCCTACCTTATGGCGTAAATGGATTATGGAATGCGTCAGTACGGCCTCAGCTTCTGTTCTGGTTAATGGCAGCCCAACACATGAATTCAAATTTGAACGGGGGTTGAGACAAGGTGACCCTCTTTCACCTTTTCTATTTTTAATAGCAGCTGAAGGGCTAAATGTCATGATGAAGGCTCTTGTAGAGGCTGCCCTGTTCTCTGGCTACAAGGTTGGCACGAATAATCAGGTCTCCATAACTCATCTACAATTTGTTGAGACACCTTGTTGATTGGGGAGCGAAGCTGGGCTAATATTAGATCTCTGAAAGCTCTACTTCTTCTCTTTAAGGTGACATCTGGTCTTAAGGTGAACTTCCACAAAAATATGTTAGTTGGTGTTAATATTCATGATTCTTGGTTGGCAGAGGCAGCCTCTGTCCTCAATTGCAAATTGGGTAGAGCCCCCTTCCTGTATCTGGGGCTGCCTATAGGTGGTGATCCTCGCAAACTTAAATTTTGGCAACCTTTAATTGACCGTCTCAAGTCAAGATTATCGGGTTGGAAGAGCAAAAATCTTTCGTTGGGTGGCCGTTTAGTTCTCCTAAAGTTTGTCTTGTCCTCTCTTCCGGTCTACTTTCTTTCCTTCTTCAAAGCTCCCGCAGGTATCATTTCTTCCATTGAATCTTTATTTAATTGTTTTTTCTGGGGGGGTTGTGAGGAGGTTAGGAAAATTT